>QWCH01000633.1_pt1 | contig 61873 bp, 89 predicted proteins | sample 1972671 | NCBI WGS metagenome assembly QWCH01 (sample SAMN09866713, study PRJNA288562) | Human gut metagenome isolate term3_stool, whole genome shotgun sequencing... | isolation source: gut | host: Homo sapiens | place: USA: California
AGTATAGGATATTTTGCATGTAAGTGCAATTTTTTTACATAGAAAAAGGCTGTATAATATTTGTCGATGTTACTCCCCAACAAATATTATACAGCCTAATAAAAAACATGAATGCTGAAGATCTGTATAAAAAGATTACTGTAGTTTTCCAAGATGTTACATTATTTAATACATCAGTTCTAGAAAATATTAGAATAGGAAAATTAGATGCTAGTGATGAAGAAGTAAAAAAAGCTGCGAAATTGGCAGGCTGCGAAGACTTTATAAGCAAATTGCCAAATTCATATGATAGCTTTATTGGGGAAAATGGATCAATGCTTTCAGGTGGAGAAAGACAAAGACTATCTATAGCAAGAGCAATTTTAAAAGATGCTCCAATTATAATTCTAGATGAAATTTCCTCATCTCTTGATGTAGAAAACGAATTAAAAATTCAAGATGCTTTAAATAGTTTATTGAAAGATAAAACGGTTATCATTATTTCACATAGGCTTAAATCAATTCAAAATGTTGATAAGATTGTTGTTTTAAACGATGGTATACTTGACGCTTATGGAGATCATGAATATTTGTTAAAAAATTCTAAAGTCTATAAAGATATGATAAATAAAACTGAATTAACAGAAACTCATAAATATTAAAATTTAAAAGGAGATATTATATTATGAACAATAAAAACAAAATTACGATTAAAGATTTAATCATGACAGGTATATTTTCAGCTATATATTTTATATTTAGTTGGATAGTTGGAATTCCACTTGGATTAATGGTTATAACATATTTAGCATATCCATTTGTATATGCTATAGCTGGGGCAATTATTTCTATGTTTTTCATGTCTAAAATTCCAAAAGTATGGTTGACCTTTGTATTTACCTTTATTCCTGGATTGCCTTTCTTTTTTATGGGTTTTCCTCCAATATTTATAGCATATTTTGTATTATGCTCGATTTTTGCAGAATTATCCAGAAGATTTACTGGTTATAAGTCTATCAAGGGAATGAAATTAGCTCACGTATTTATTTCTTTAACGTCTTTAGGTCAATTTTTAATGATTTTTGTGGCAAAAGATCTTTATTATAAATTAACAGTAGCATCAATGGGAGAAACATATGCAAATCAATTACTTAAATTACCAATATGGGTCTTATTCGCCTTATTCGTTAGTGTAGTTATAGGTGCCTACTTAGGAGGGAATATAGGCGAGAAGATTTTAAGAAAACATCTTAATAGTAATGATTTTGAATAGCGATAGAATTGAATTAGCAACGGAAACTAAATTTATATTAGTAATCTTCTTTGTAATAACACTTACAACTAAATTTCCATTTTACTTAGAGATTATTAATATAGTTTTAGTATCTATTTTGTTCCTTTGCATTAATAACAGAAAAAGACCCATTAAGCTTATACTTAGTTTTGCAATATTAAGTATAATTCCTAATTTACCAATATATAAAATTGACACCATGCAAGTTCTAGCGACTTGGTCACTGATAATAAGAAGATTGCTTATACCATTTAATCTAGGATATTATTTTCTTTATTCAACCAAAGTTAGTAGTTTGCTTGCTAGTATGGAAAGAATTAGAATTCCTAAAATTATTAGAATTCCTTTTCTAGTTATGTTTAGATACACACCAATTATAAAGAATGAATTTAAACATATCAGTGAGGCCATGAAGCTAAGAGGGATTGGAAAAAATATGGTATTTAGCAATCCTTTATTATATATGGAATATTTAATTATTCCACTATTATTTTCTGCAACAAATATTGGAGAAGATTTATCACAGGCAGCTTTTAGCAAGGGTTTGAGTATAGATGGGAAAAAATACAGATGTTCTCTAATATTATTTTCATATTTAGATATACTTGCTATTCTATATATTTTTTTGCTTTTATATATTGTGAGAGGTTAATATTATGATAGACTTTATTGATACAGAAATATCTTATTCTAATGGTACAAAAATCGGACCAATAAATTTGAATATAAAAGCAGGAGAAGTTCACTTATTTGCTGGGAAATCAGGCTCTGGTAAGACTAGTATTTGCAAATTAGTAGGTGGTATAGTCGACAATATCGATGACATACAGAGGAAGGGGCAAGTTTTAATCAGGGGTATAGATATTTCAAAATTATCTATAAAAGATTTAGTTTCAAATATTGGATTTGTATATCAAAACCCCAAAAACCAATTTTTCACAGACAATTCAACTACCGAATTGGTGTTAGCTACAGAAAATCTTGGCTATAGTAAAGATGAAAGCCTTAACAGACTTGAAAAGTTGACTAAATATTTTGATATAAGCAATTTGCTTGATAGAAATGTTTTGGAACTGTCTGGAGGAGAGAAACAAATTATTTGTATAGTTGCTAGTTTGATGGCTAATCCAGATATAGTTATTTTGGATGAGCCTACTAGCAACTTAGATATAAATACTATAAAAAAAGTTAGAAATATACTATTTAAACTTAAAGAAATGGGAAAGACTATTCTAATTTCTGAACACAGAATTTATTATCTTAAAGGCTTAGTCGATAGGATAAGCTTGGTCAATAAGGGGAAAATTATCAAAACTTATGATGCCAGTGATTTTTTTAAAATGGATGAAAGAAAAAGAGTCTCTCTTGGTTTAAGAACCTTCAAAGAAGTTTCTATATGTAAAAAATCAAATACTAGCGTTGAAAAACCAACAATTAATTTAGCTATTAAAAATCTAAAATATTCATATAAAAGAGGTGAGAATCTTTTAAATATAGAAAAATTAAATTTATATGGAGGAGTAGTATATTTTTTACTTGGAGAAAATGGACAAGGCAAAACAACTTTAGGCAGAATTTTATCTGGATTAGTAAAACAGAACGAAGGTAAAATTGAAGTTGATGGAAAGGTAGTTACTTGTTCAGATAGATTAAAATTATCATATTTAGTTTTTCAAGATGTTAATACTCAATTATTCACAGCTAGTGTCAAAGAAGAAATTAAATTAAATAATGATTATGAAAGTATTGATAATTTGCTTAATATATTAAATCTATATGAGAAAAAAGATTCACACCCCCAATACCTATCTGGTGGAGAAAAACAGAGAACATCAATTGGAGCTGCGATCGCTCTAAATAAACGCATATTAATAGCAGATGAACCAACTAGTGGTATGGATTATGAAAATATGGTAAATATTAGTAAACTATTAAGAAAATATGCTGAATTAGGAAATATTGTATTAATAATAAGCCATGATATAGAATTTATAAATTATTTATCAGATAAAATTATATGTTTAGATTGTGGAATGATAAAAGAATATGATCAGACATAAAGTTAATTTAATTATAAACTTAATTATCTCTCTTTAAAAAGGAAAAGGAGTCAACATGAACGGAATAATTTTAGCGGGTGGAAATAAACCTATGCTATTTTGGGTGTTCATACTAAATCAATGAAGATTATAGAAACTAATTTTTCAGTACTGATAATGTTAAAGTTTTATCTTCAAAAATTCAGTCGAAAAATAGTTTATTTTTTATTATGACATCATGGTTAACTAATATACCAGACTCAGGATACTCAAGACATTGGAGTATTGTAAAGAAAACTTAAAATTAAAATGTAATATAGAAACTTATAATATTTAGAAAAAAGACGATTAGAAAAGTAAAAATTTAATCGTCTTTTTTTATTGCAAGAAAGGAGTATTTTATGAAAAAACTAGAACAACTAAGACAAGAGTCAAAATCTGCAAGCAGAGACAGTTCTGAAAAAGAATACGAAAGATAAAAAGGAGTGTAAATTATGGATTATAAAGAAATGAGAAAAGAAATAGAAAATATGATAAATAATAATTATAGCGATTTTGTCAAAGCAGTTGTTGGCATAGAATTGGGAATAAACGACGAAAAGGGTCTTGATCTTATATATGACAAATATATGGAAGATGATAGTGCGGGCTTGCTAAATGAAAATTTTGATTATATTATTGATGAGCTTAAAGAGCAGGGCAAAATAATTGATAATCAAACAGAGTTAAACGAAAACAAAAGTTTAGTCAACATCATTGGAAATATATCAGGCGAAGTTGAAAAGACGGAAATTAGTTCTGGAGTTAATGTGTGCAACTTTGCAGTAGTTAGCAAAAATGATGCTGGAGATGAAGTATACAATAACTGTTCAGCTTATGGCAATAAGGCAAAAGATGTAGAGAATTTAAAACAAGGAGATTTGTTAAAATTTTTGGAGAAGAAAAGCCTTATATAGATAATAATGGTAAAGAGCGTAAAAATATTCGTGTATTATCAGCAAAATTATTAAAATCTAAAGTTCTTAATAATGAAAAGCCTAAGAAAGAATCAGTATTAGGTAAAATTGAGAAAGAAAACAAGAAAAAAGAAAAGGGGCAATCTAAACCTAAAGCAGAAAAAAGAATTGATAGATAGTATATAGCACTTGAAATATTTATTAAAGTGTGCTATAATATATTTACAATTAGAAGAGGATTGGGGGTTAATGTTTATCCTTTAGCTTAACCGGGAGCGTCGGAAATACCCGAGATAGCGAAAAGCATTACAGTTTAGATTTATCTGTAGACCCTAGCGTGGGAGATGGAGGTATCTTCGGAAACACGTTAAAAATCGTATAGAAAGGAACTATAATCAATTTATAGTTCCTTTCTTATTTTGGAGGTTGTATATGAATAAAATAAAAAATATAATTAAGTGGTTTGAAGATTTTGATAACAAAAATATCAAGATTGTTGGTCTTGAGAACGAGTTTCAAATAAAGCTCAATATAAATGCACTTCCACATTTACTTGGTTTGCACTATATTAACAGAAACTATAGAAAAACTTCGGGAAGAGACTTGTTAAGTTATTTAAAGAAAAGCACAATAAGTTATGGCGATATTTTAAAGAAAATAAAGTCTAATAATGAAAATCAATTTATTAATGTTCAGGCTCGTATAAATAATTTGGTTCCTTTTTTAAAAAATCTTCATAATTCTAACATATATGAAATGACAAATAAAAGCACAAATATAAATAGCGATTTTTTAGGAATAGATTTAGATGGTTCTAATTATAGAATGTTAGGTATTGTTTCTACTCCTTTTGATGATTATTTGGAGACATTTTTAGTTAGAACAGATGATTTATACTTTAGAAATTCTAGGATAGAAGATCCAGTTATTTCTATTACAGAAATTTTAGAAGACGGAAGAGAAAAAATGTTTTCGTTTGATGAGAATATACAATTAAAATTAGACAAAATGAATCAATCATTAGGTTTAGACGAGCACAGAAACTTAGTTAAAGCTACCAACCTTAACAAAAGAGAAAACTTTTTTGAGTATGATGGTTTTAAATATTATCCAGTAAGAGCTTGGAATAGTGAAGAAAAAGAAATGTCACTAAATGAAATATCTAAATATTTATTTACTGATGGGTTGTTTGATAATGACTATAAAAGCAGTAGAATAGCTGAATTCTATGCCCAGGTGCCAGATGCATATAAAGAGTGCGACTTATTTTATAATGACGCTACACAAAATTTATATTTTATATCGGAAAAAGGATTACAAGGGTATTCTAAATATCAAGGAGCAGAATTGACAAAAGAATTAAAAAGATGTTTTGATCTACAAGATAAAAAGATAAGTAAGGAAAAGCCATCGCTATTAAAGCAAATGGAAGAGTATAAGAAAGATGTAAATGTTGTGAAAAACGTCAAAAAACATAATAATGACTTAGAATTATAGGGTGAGTTTTATACTCGCTCTATTTTTTAATCATATTTTAAGCGTAGCACGGCTTTTAAAAGCCTGCCCATATACTTAATAGGCTAAGAGCATAAAATTGAGTTATGAGCCTATTAAGTGGCTTAAAATTGAAATGAACGAATTGGAGGTATAAAATGAATAAATTAGAGAGAATTTTTGAAAAAATTGAGAAAGAAAATAAGAAAAAAGAGGATTCAGCCGAAAAAATTAAAGAACTTAAGTTACAAGCTAAAGAGCTTGAAAAAGAATTTGAAAATAAAAGAAAAATTGAAAAAGGAGAAGCCTTTGAAAGGTTTGAAAATAAAATTACAAGTAAAGCAACTTTAACTGGTGGCAAGTTTGTGTCTGACTTTTTAGAGTTTGTATTTGATGATAAAAAATTTAATGATATATTAACTGATTTAACAGATTCATATTTATCTAATAAATAACATAAATTTTAAGTGATGAATATCAAGTAAAATTTATGTAGCACAAGGGTTAGGGAATGTAGTTCCCTTGTATAATTAAAAGGTGGAGGGTTTTATCTCTCCACCTTTTTTCTTTGTTTTTGTCTTGACATTGATAGTTATCATAATTGTTTTTATATTGTATATACTTAGAAGACCAATATAAGATTATAGACAACCATGAAGCCATTGTAAGTAGAGAGGAATTTGAGAAAGTTCAAGGTAAGCAATTTTTCAATTGTTTCAAAAGATGACGATGGGAATAAAGTTTATACCAATTGTTCAGCCTATGGAGATAAGACAAAAGATTTAGAGAACTTAAAGCAAGGAGATTTTGTTAAAATATTTGGACAAGTAAAAATGAGCATTGACAACAACGGGAAGGAACATAAAAATGTTCGTATTTTGTCTTCTAAGCTTTTAAAAGCAAAAGAACAAGTAAAGAGTCAAGATAAAGATAAAAAGTCCATATTAGAGCAAATAAAAAGCATTAAGATAGAAGATAAAGCTAAGTTAAACAAGAAAGAATGTAGAAATGGTGCAGAGAAATAAATATCGGTAGTCTTAGGACTGCCTTTTATTTATATGCTTAGTTTAACGTATTAAATCATATACTTGACAGGAATCTATGTTATATGCTATAATTAGACTAATTGGTAGATGTACTTATAAATATAATAAGCAAGTTACCTATGTCTATTGTCCTATATATTTTATATGATAAGTTTGGATATGAAAATGCTTTTACACTTCACTGGCTAAACAATTCTTTAGTAGATTTTTTTTATATGTAAAAAGGAGATTTTTATGAAAAGCACTACAAAAAATACTTACTTAAAATCAATTATAATCAATGCGTTGATTTTTTTGATTCTAGCTTTATTTATAGACAAAATGAGTTTGGGTATAGTTCTTTTAGTTTTAATATTACCTATAATTGTCAATTCTATATTAATAAAAAAGGAATATAAGCTTACAAACGAAGTTAACAATCACCACTATTTATTACCTATAACAAGCTTTATAATTTATATAATCTTTGGTCTTATTGTTAAGAGTAATGGAAAATGGGATGTTTTTAGATTAGGATATGGTAGAGAAGTAGGGGAGACCTATATCGAAATTGCAAATAGCCCAATAGACGTATCACAACTTATATTTACCTTAATAATGTATGTGGCTATTGGTTATCTAATAACAAGAATTATAACCTCAAAGTCAGAAAATGACAAGAATAAAAGGAGAAATAGAGATGCTACTAGAAGTAAATCATTTGAGTAAAAAGTATAAGACTAATGACTTCTACTCTTTAGATGATGTAAGTTTTAAACTTAATAAGGGAGAAATAGTTGGACTCATTGGAAGAAATGGAATAGTTAAATAAGTACATACTAAAGCCCCAGGCGTTAAATTCAACGCTTGGGGCTATTTTTATTTGAATATTATTTCTTGTATTTGCTTATCTTTTATGATTATACGCTTAATTACACTATGCCAAAGCGTACGCTTATCAATATTGGATAATTTATTATAGATTTCTTTGAAGTCGCTTTTTAATAGATTATCAAGGGCGGTAAAGTCTTTATTATCTTCTACCTTGTTTATGCTTTCTTCATACTCTTTTAGCTTATCTTGAAGCTTTCTATATTCTACCGTGTAATCGTCTATTTCTATTACTTCATTAAGATATAAATTCCTAAGTCTTGCTATTTTCTTTTCTATGGAAGATTTATTAATATATGCGGGCTTCTTTTTCTTCTGTTTTATTTCGTAGTCTACTTTATATTTCTTTATTTCATATTCCAAGGCAGCAAACAAAAGGCTTTCTACTTTTAGTTCGGATATTCTATTGGAGCAGGTGCCGCCCCTGTATCCTGTACACCTATAACCATAATAAGCCTTGCCATTATCTTTTCTTGTAGATCCACCGCCTACAAGTCTTCTTCCACAGTAGCCACATTCAAGCAGCCCGGAAAAAATGTAGTCGTATTTCTTGCCGCTTGATCTAATTGTAGTTGTAGAATCGCTTATTTCTTTTATAATTTCGTATTGCGCCTTACTAAGATAAGGCGGGCAATAAGAAGTATTATTCCTATAAGTTCCATAATAAAAATCAGTATTATCTCTTAATATTCTTTTAAAGATATTATAGCTATAATGCGTTCCGTACTTTTCGTTAATATAGACGCAAACAGAATTAACACTTCTTAGCTTGATAAAGGCTTCGAAAGTATCAACAACAATTGGGTATAAGTCTTCATCAATTACAACCTTTTTATTTTCTACCTTATATCCAAAAGGCGCTAAGCCCCAGATGGCTTCGCCGTCCGCCACTTTCTTTTCAAAAACAAACTTTATACGTTCGCTTGTTCTATCGCTTTCATCTTGGGCGACAGCTAAACGGATATTTACATAAAGCCTACCATTTGCGGTAGTTGTATCATAATTTTCAGTAGTAGCAGTCCACCCAACATTATTTCTTTCTAATATTTCTTGTATCTTGTAATAATCGCCCACATTACGAAACCACCTATCAAGCTTGATAAAAAGAATTACATCAATCTTGCCGGCTTCTACATCATCAAGTAGGCGCATAAACTCTTTACGGTTAGTGTATTTCTTTCTTGCGGTTATTCCTTCGTCAGCATAAACACCAACAACGGAATAGCCCTTGTTCTTTGCGTAGCGTTTTAAATTATCCCTTTGGGCTTCTACGCTATAGCCTTCGCGGACCTGTTCTTCCGTCGATACCCTTATATAGAGTGCGGCCCTTATTATATCCATATAGACCCCCTTTTCATTGAAAAAGTCCGTCCGTTTATGGTATAATATAGACGGAAAGACTTTATATATTTCTTACTTTGCGGTATGAAAAAACTTTCCTTGCCATAGAGTGCACCAACACCCTATGGCTTTTTTTATTTAGTGTTCAGAATATTCATTAGCATACTTTCCTCTAAAAGTACCTAGGTACGGTACTATATCTTTGTTTAATTTTATAGGTATAGGAAGTGTAGCCTTTAAGTCATTATTTAGTATCTTATCCTCGTTCATAATTAAAAGTTCGATAATTTGAGATTTAGAGAAACTTTTTTTATATGAAATATTATTATTATCTAAAATATTGAATAAATCATTTTTGGTTAATTTTGGTAAACTTACGTTTAAGTCATCAGTTGTAGTTACAAATCCGACATCAAGTAATTTTTGACTGATTTCTTTATCTAAAAAAGACCAGCAATAAGTAGGTATATGCTCATACGCTATTAAATACTTACACTCTCTATCGAGTGTAGAAAAATCTTGTAACATACGTTCTTTTTCAGATTGATTTGTAGATTTTTTTAATTTAGGTTTAAAAACACCCAAGGTATAAGCTAAAGAATACATATGTTTACAAGGAACTTTTTCTCTTTTGAAACTTTCGCAAGTGCAAGAATTTAAAGAAGTAATATAAATTTCTCCAGTATCTTTACTTATAAATTCAGCTTGCAAATTATCTTCATCAAACTTGTAAGGTGTCAAATCTAAAGCCTTTATCTGTTTTTTCTCTTGGGATTTATTATTGTGTAAATTTAAATCCCAAGAAGACCATTTATTAGTCGTGTTTTTATCTTTTTTTGATTCTTTTATTTTGCCTTTTGTTAAATAAAAATAAATACCCAATACTAAGAAGGGTAACGCTCCTATAAAACCGCTCATTATTTTACCTTCACTAGCGGCAATTATAACGCCTAGTATAGAAAAAGCAATAAGCCCATAAGAGATTTTTATTCTTTTATTCAATCAAATGCACCACCTTTCTTTAGAAGCTATTACTTAGCTTCTTTTTTATTTTCTTTGGCTTCTAATATATCGCCTAAGTGAGATGATTTTTCCCCCACTCTTGCTTCAAGTTCCAATTCGCGCCTATATTCTTCAACCTCTTTGTCGATTCTTTCTTGGATAATCTCTTCTTCGGATTTATCCATAAAGCTTTTAGCTAGTACGCTTACATATTCTTTTATAGCCGCTCTTTTATCCGGACTAAGTTCCAAGAAAGCTTCAACGATCTTAACTTCCATATCATCTAAAGCGTATTGTTTGGCTAATTCCGCCAAGTGCGATTCTTTACTTTCTATAAACATTTCGCCCTTGCCATAGCGTAGCCACTTATCATTTACATTATAAACATTACATATAGACAATATCATTTGTTCAGTTAAGTTATTAATTCCATTTTCTAAAGAAGAAATAGTAGTCTTTCTTACACCGAGTTTAGAACCGAACTCTTCCATTGTTAAACCAAGTTGTTTCCTAAGTTCTTTTAGTCTATTTTTCATTCGAGAACCCCCTTTCTAAACCTATTATACAACAAAAAAATAAAAAAGTCCACATAATGAACAAAAAAGCTTGACAAAAAATATTAAATGGACTATAATATCCATAGAATGAACAAGCGGGAAAGAAACCAAGTTCAAAAAGCAAAAAACTAAGGGGGTAAAGATAATGAAATATAGCGCATTAGTAAAAGACGGAAAAAGATTACAAATAATAGCTAACAAAGAATATAGAACTAAGAAAGATTTTATCCAAGATTTAAGAGGCAACGGATACAAAGTAAATCCAAATAAAGTAAAAGAAAGTAACTTATTTGATTACATTATGAAACACACAAATTGCAATCCGTGGGATTGGAAACTAAAAAAGATTCCAGCAGAAGAATATTAAGGAAGGGGCAAAGACAATGAAACAATTTAAAGTAGGCGGTATCTACACAGGCGAAGACAGAATCGAAATAGAGGTAGTAAAAAGAACCAAGCAAACAATAACTTTTAAATACACCAAGCCTAATTGGTGGGAAGAAGACACAGAAAAAGCGTTTAGAAAAAAGATTAGACACTTCAACAACAATTACGAAACTATAAACCTTGGCAGCCATTGGAGCGAACCAAGCGTACACGCAAACCAAGAAAGGGGCAAAGATGATGAAAGTATTAGAAAGAACAAAAACACCACGCGGAATTGATATTCAAATCGAAGATTGGGCGGAAAATTACCCAAATATTTATGGATACGGCGAAACATTAGCCGCATTTCCTAAAACAATAACAAACCCAGATAACCACATAAGATTAGAAATTGAATTTAATAGCTACGAAGAAACAAAAGAAGCACTAAGAGCATTGGAAGCAGGAGAAAAAGAACTAAGAGATTATAAAGAGAATTTCAGAAGCTATTCCAACGAGGGCGGCAACGTCTATATGAATTTCAAAGATGAGAATTAAAAGGGGGCAAAGAATATGGAAGCTACATTAAAACCAAGAAGAGATTTAGAAGAAAAGAAAGGAAAAGAGATTATGAACGCAAAGGAATTAGAAAAAAACAAATACACCAACGAAGAAAAGATAGATAGCAAGGAATTTTCAGAAGAACTTAACAAGCTACCAAGAAAAGAACAAGAAAAGATCCTATATATGATTAAAGGGGCAGCACTTGTAACAGAAGCAGGCAAGCAAGCCCAAAGTGCTATATAAGATGAGAGTTGAAAAATGAATATACTAAGTCTATTTGATGGAACGAGTGCAGGAAGGCTTGCAGCGGAAAGGGCAGGCCTTCCAATAAATAAATACTACGCAAGCGAAATTGACAAATACGCTATAGCGGTATCTAAAAAGAACTACCCGGATATTATCCATCTTGGCAATGTAGAAGATTATCAAGAATGGGATATAGATTTCGGCAAAATTGATTTACTTTTAGGCGGCAGCCCTTGCCAAGGATTTTCAATAGCAGGAAAACAACTTAACTTCGAAGACCCAAGAAGCAAATTATTTTTTGAATATGTAGAGATCTTAAAGAAGATAAGAGAAAAGAACCCGAATGTTCTATTTTTACTTGAAAATGTAAGAATGAAAAAGGAATTTCAAAACATTATTAGCGAACATTTAGGAGTAGAGCCAATAGAAATAAATTCCAATTTAGTATCGGCACAAAATAGAAAAAGGCTTTATTGGACCAACATTCCAAATATAAAGCAGCCAGAAGATAAAGGAATAATGCTTAAAGATATAGTACACGAAAAGGCGGATATTGATTTCGCAGTTAGTGAAACTTGGTGCAAGTGGTTCAAAAGAAAAGCCCAATACTATATAGACAAAAGCTATGTAGCAGTAAGCCTAGAAAAAGCTATCACAATGACAGCAAGGCAAATAATGAGTTGGAACGGCAATTTTATTTATGAGTGTTTAGAAGAATATATAGTGCCATTCGACAAAACATTAAAGATCCTTGAAAAAGAAGTAGAAAAAGGGAAAGTAGGATATTTCAAAACCGACAGCCAAGGCAACAGGATTTATTACATTCACGATAAAGCCGTTACACTATGCGGACAAGCAGGCGGAAGAGGTGCAAAAACAGGGCTTTACTTATTCGGTTGTATAACGCCGGATAGAGTAAATAAAAGGCAAAACGGACAGCGATTTAATGAGGGGCAAAAGTTTTATACACTTACAGCCCAGGACAAACACGGCGTATTAATTGAAGGATATATAAGAAAGCTAACGCCTATTGAGTGCGAGAGATTACAAACGCTACCCGACAACTACACCCAAGGAGAAATCAACGGAAAAGAAATATCAGATAACCAAAGGTACAAAATGCTTGGCAATGGTTGGACTGTAGATATAATAGCCCACATTTTAAAGCATATAGGCAAAGAAGATGGGGCTTAAAACTGTTTTATACATTCCTTATAAAGACTTTAAAGAGAAATTAAAGCTTACAAGGAAATACAAGAAAGAAGGCTATTACGTTGAAGATTGGGGCGACGGTATATATTGCTTCAAGATAGACGGATACAAAAGAAAAGAAAGGGGCAAAAACAATGGAAAAATCTTTAAAGAAGTTAGCAGAAAAGATAAGACAAGCATTTAAGAAACTAATAATCACTATTAGGCAAGCTTTATGCAAGCATAAAGAAACAGAAAAAGTAGTACAAGATTCAGTATTTAAAAGGATAAGTGGCGAAACCGTCTACATTCGTTGTAAAAAGTGCGGAAAAATTTTAGACAGTATCAACTACGAATACGAGGGCTTCGGCTACAAATAAAGGCGGTAGAAAATGAAATATAAAGTAACAGCACATTTAGACTTTACGGAAGACGTGTTAGAACTTGACGACGATCTAACGGAAGATGAAGTAGAAAAAGAGTTATACGAATATGTAAGTAGCTTTTTCGATTGGAACTACAGAAAAGTAGAAGAAGATTAACAAGGGGGCAAGGAAAGATGAGGAAAGCCACAAAAGAAGAATTACTAAAATTAGGATTTAAGGAAGAAGAACACGAAGAGGAAAAATGCTTATCACTAAAACTTAACAAAGGAAAAGACAGATTCTACCATTTTCTAAGATGGTATGAAGACGAACCAGACAAGTTCTATATTGATGAAGTTTTAATAAGCAGAGTAAAAACAATTTCCGAAGAAGATTTCTTGGTTAATACAAACAACTTAACAACAAACGCCATAGAACACTATAAGCAAATAATGGAGAAATTAGAAAAGAATTAGAGGAAGGGGGCAAAGAAGATGGGCTATCACGATTACAGGGCTTATATATACGAAAGAAGCGAAATGGTAGAAGTACAAGGAATTAACTTTACTTCGGAAGGTATTTGGACTAATAAGCTATTTGATGATGAAGACGCAGCAGATTTTATATTCTTTAAAGATTGTAGCCTTATGAGATCCACAGGAATTAAAGACAAAAACGATAAAGAGATTTACGAAGGCGATATTTTACATTGGATAGATAGAAGCAAAGCGGGAGATGGAACATTAGAAGATAATGTAATAGTTAATTGGGATAATGAGTTCTTAGCTTGGACGGTACACGGTAACGATTGGAGCGTAGACGAGCCGCCACACTATCTTTTCGAATACAAGGACCCAGGAGAATTAGAAATCATAGGCAACATATACGAGGGGCTAACGAGAAATGAAGCTATATAGACAAAATATTAAAGTAACGGACAACGAAACAGGAACAACCTATATAGGCGAAGAAATTTCGTATATAGATTTCGGCAATGAAGAAATAGGGTTCTATGTAGGCACACCAGGATATGACGACGCGGACGGAGTTTTAGACCTTAACAATTGCGAAATAGAAATATTATCAGATGAGGAGTTAGGAAATGAACAAAAAATGCAAGTCTTGTAAAAATTGCAAGTGTACAGAAAGAAGCCTATCAGATATTAAAACAATTTGCCAAATGGCGTTGGGCCATACTTACGGATTTACAGCAGATACAAGCGATATTAAGGTACTTGAAACAAATTGGGATAATTACCACATTATAGATATTAACAATAAGAGATACAGGGTTAAAAATCTATACGTAGAAAGGGTTAAGGTTGTAGCAAGTTATGGATACTAACTTCAAGAAAATAACCTTTCTTACACCCGAAGGAACTTTAGAAGTACCACTAAAAAAAGAGTTCCACCAAGCAGCCTGTAGGCACAATTACAAAAAAGGCAAAATAATTAGACCAACAGGCTATAGGCTATTCAAAAGCAGATTACCAAAAGACACTATTTTATGTATTAAGTGCGGAAAGAAGAGGGGCAAGAAATGAAACAATTTGACGCAAAGAAATTTCTTAAAAAACTATACGAACTTTCCGGAAATGAGGAAGGGGCAAAAGTAGTAGTTAAAGAAATCAAAGAAAAAGAAGAGATGGCAGCGGAAGTAAAAGAAAAAGCGGCAGTATAGGAAAGGGGCAGAAGATGAAAGATATACCAGAAGAAATAAGAGAAAAAGAAATTACGTTGACAGATTACGAACTAAACCTTATACACGGCTTATTGGTTGATGAAGAAATAAGACTTAAAGAAAAGATACCTATACTACTTGCAGAATTTGACTACGATTTCGACAACACGAAAGCTTACGTAGAAGAGGTTAAGAGATTAAGAAGGCTATTTACAAAGATAGACGACACAGAAGACTATTTAGAAGTATTTAGCAGGATTGAAGATTATAGATTGGATAAGGAAGAAAAGCAATGCGAAAGTTAAAAGAATTAAGACCAGGCGAAGCGTTCAAGTTCGCGGGCTTAAATTGGGTTAAACTTGACGATACAGAAGAAGGGTGCTTCGCAATAACTAAAGACGTTATAAGTTCGGCAGTATTTAGCAACGAAGAAAACAACAACTATAACGATTCTACAGTAGCAGATTTTACAAACATAGATCTATATAACTTACTTATAGAACACGGAGCAAAAGCGGAAGACTTGTTAAACTTCGGTAGAGATCTAACGGCAGATGATGGAACAACAATAGATATAAATTCAAGTGATGTAGTTAGCCTTATTACTTGCGAAGAATACAGGAAGTATAGAAAGCTAATACCCGCAGTTGAAAAAGAGTGGTGGACGCTTACAGCAGAATCAAACCACTTAACAAGTAACAATACAGTTAAAGTTATTTCCATAACCGGAAAAATCACAAATAGAACAGCGACTGTAGCAAGTGGGGTTCGCCCAGTATGCAATATTAATAAAGAAAGAGAAGTGGAAGAAATGCCAGTAACAGAAAAGATTAAAAAATGGTTCAAAGATAGAAACTTAGATACAGCCGACCCAAAAAGCCAAATGCTAAAGCTAATGGAAGAAACAGGAGAACTTGCGGAAGGAATAGCAAAGAATAGGCCGGACCAAATAAAAGACAGCATAGGCGATATTTACGTAGTATTAACAGGCCTATCAATTCAACTTGGCTACAATATCGAAGAATGTATCGAAGCAGCCTACGAAGAAATAAAAGACCGAAAAGGAAAAATGATTGATGGCGTATTCGTAAAAGAAAGCGACCTATAAAAGAAAGGGGCAAAGACTATGGCAATAAGTAACGAAGAAGCAAAGCAACTTCTATATGATGAAACGCCGGTATATTTCAAAGATATTAAGTACAAGAAAATTAACGGCTTGATATATAGAAAGAGCGAAGGAAGATTCAAGGCAAGCGCCGAACTATTGGATATGAACCACAATTGCGTTGTAATTTGTCCGCTTGAATGGATAGACGCAAGCGAAGAAGAAAGAATAGAGATATTCGGACAGGAAGAAGCGGAAGTGTTATTGACTAAGTGCCAAGAAGAGATGGCAGCACTTATAAACTTAGTGGACCAAAACAAACCAGACGAATCGCAAGATTCACTACACAGGCTACTTTCTAAATTGATGAAATTAGATAATGAACTAATTAAGCAAGTACACGCAAGGGGAAAATACGGCGACGATCCAAAAGAAGGAATGGAAAAAATAACAAACGAGTTGGCAGAATCATTTAGTCTTGGCGGGCTAAATGATGAAGAGGGCAAGGAAAGAATACCGCAAAGGAAAGAGGAAGAAGAATGGATAGCGAATTAATCAGAATACAACAAAGAGAAGAAATAAACGATAAGAACTTAATAGAAGAAAGCAGAAAAGCCGTAATGCTTGCTGCACTTTACACAGAAAAGACAATGGAGATTGGAGAATTAAACGACAGGCAAAAGAGATCCAACAGGAACATTAACCAAAAACGAAGGGAGATGGAAAGAATGTATGTAAAAAAGGCAAAAGAGATAGTGGACGGAAAATACAGAAAGAAAAGACCATCAATATTAAGCAGGGTATTTGCACCGCATATAATATTCTACAGCTTTCTTTCTATCATTGTTTATATATGCTTGGCAAAGCTTGCATATATGGAAAGAGGATATAGAGCCATAGGGGGCGAAGGATTTTTCCTTATCCTACCAATTATATTAGTAGCATTTAGAATTGGAAACCTTATAGACAAGGACGCAAACAAAAGAAATAAGTAAAAAAAAGAAAGGGTGCTTTTTCAAGCACCCCGCCTTGGTATTAATCTTTATCTTATTTTATAGGGCAAAGACAAAGAATATCCACATATTTATTATACCACGGCTAAAGAAAAAAAGCAATAGAAAAGTAAATAGTAACGGCTAAAAATGGCGGAATACATACCGCCTTGCGGGCTTGTAATAGCTATTATCTTTTCGACCATTCTTATATTAAAGTTAGCAGGTGGTATTATGGCAAGAAGTTTTATTAGAGAAAAGAAAATATATTGCGGGCAAGATTATTTAGAAGTAGATATATATTCCATATCAGAAAATCAATTAGAGAAAAGAAAAGGAAAGAGATCCAAAAAAGAAAAAGTATCTATACCCGCCCAAAGAAACTTAAACGATAAAAACGCAAGAAGAACATTCAATCAATTAGCAGAAACAAACTTCGGAGAAAATGATTATTCAGTAACACTTACTTATACAAAAGAATTTCTACCAGATACATTAGAAGAAGCAGAAAAGGAAGCTACAAACTATATACGCAGGGTAAAACGTAGAAGAAAGAAAGAAGGACTAGAAGACTTAAAGTATATGATCGTTACTTCTTCGAGAGATGGCAAAGATGGAAAGCCTGTTAGAATCCACCACCACATATTAATGAATGGTGGACTTGATAGAGATACCGTAGAAGATTTATGGAGCAGAAGCAGAGGAAAAAACAAAGGAAAGAGATTAGGCTATGCAAATTGCGACAGAATAAAGCCAGATGATAATACAGGTATTGCAGGATTGGCAAACTACTTAGCAGGAAACCCAACACAAAAAAGAAGATGGAGCAGTAGCCAAAACTTAGAAAGACCAACACAAAGAACCAACGACCACAGATATTCAAGAAGAAAAGTAATCAAGCTTTCATTATTTCCAGAAGACCTTATCTATTGGGAAAGACTTTACCCAGGCTATGAGATTAAAGACAAGCTAAACGGATTTCAAGCTATATACAATGATTTTACCGGGTGGAGTATCTACCTAAAATTACGAAAGAAGAAAACATAGAGAAATAAAGCTTTATAAGACTTATCCACAAATGAACAATAAATAATAATATAAGTTATCCACAGGGCAAAGAATAGAATAAGTTATCCACAAGAAGGGAGTTAAGACACTATGGATAACAGGAAAGAACAAGAAGCTTATAAGAATTTAAAGAACAATGCTTATGGGCGAAGCTTCGAACAAGGAATAGAATTTGCTTGCAAGCATTATATAGATGACGGACTAGCAGCAGTAAGCAAGACCCCAGAACCCTTTAGAGTTCTAAAGAAATTCAAAGGCGGAATATTTAGGGGGCAATTCACAGCAAGGGCGCACCCAGATTTCAAAGGAACAGTAAAGGGCGGGCGTTCTATAATCTTTGAAGCTAAATATACTTCTACGGAAGTTATCAAGAAAAAAGTTATAACAGAAAAACAAGCGGAAGTATTAGACGAACATTTAAAGCTTGGAGCAATAGCGGGCGTATGCGTAGGGATACAAGGCCGTTACTTTTTCGTGCCGTGGGATATTTGGCGAAATATGAAAGAGATTATAGGCAAGCAATCCGCAAGGGTAGAAGACCTTAAAGAATGGGAAGTACCTTGGAGAAAAGGCGTTATGTTCTTAGAAAACATAAAAGGCAAATTAGATGGATAAGAGATACAAGCCCTGTATTTTTTGTAAGAACTTAGTTTTATCAGATAGGCAAATAAAAGTATGCGACGATTGCTTAAAGAAAGCAGGAGCAGAAGAAGAGATTATAAAAGATTTACAGGCGGCGGAAGAAATAAACTTCGTTATCGAAGATCACATAGAAAAAGCAGAAGAAGAGATTATAAGGCGGTCAATATGAAAGGGGAATCAGAATGGAAGTAAGAAAGATTACCGAAAGGGAATATATACCGGACAAACAAGCAAACAATAGCTATTTAATAACTTGTCCTTTTTGTGGAGCAAAGACAATGGCACAGGTTAGGGGGTACTATGCGCGGGGCAGAAGGTGCGTAAAATGCAAGGCACTATTTACAGATGATATAGCAACCAAGAAATAGAGGGCCGCCTATGAAAGACGTAATAGCAATAATTGAATATTGCAGGGAAATTCCGCAAGCGATAAAGCTTAACAAAAGAGTTATTAGCAACTTAGAAGATATGTATTACTTACCAAGTAGCAATAGCCAGCTAGACGGTATGCCAAAGGCCAAGAATCATATTTCAAAGCTTACGGAAGATATAGCGTTAAATGTTCCGGACGGAGTAAGCGAAACTATAAGAAATCTAAATATCAAGAATGAAAGATTAGACACTTTATACAAAGAGATACTAAAAGAAATTCAAAGCTTAGAATATCGCGAACATAAAGTAATATACGATTTCTACTTGATGAATTACAGATGGGAAAAGATAGCCAGGGGCTTTTATTCCGTTAGACAATGCAAAAACATTAGAAACGAAGCCTTGAAGAAATTACAAAAGAAGTTCAAAGACAATATATATATTAGCAACTATTTTAAGTGAAAAGGGTATTATTGCCCGCCATTGCCCGAAATATAGGCTATAATGGATATAGTGAAATAATATATATAGAGCAGCAGAAAAGCAAAAAGCCAAACGAACTTCAATTTGTGAAGTTCGTATTTTTTTATAATTTCTTCCGTGGCTGAAAAAACGGAACAGCGAAACAAACGAAGAAGAATAAAAAACAGCCACGAAAGGAGAGTGGAAAAATGGCGAGGGAAAGAAGACCCGAAAGAGATTTAGCCTTTGAACTTTTTAGAAAATCAAAGGGCAGATTAGAGGTAAAAGAAATTGCTAAAAAGTTGAATGTAAAAGCAGCAACAGTTAGCCAATGGAAATACCGCGACAAATGGGAAGAAAAGCTAAAAGAGAAAAGACGCGGCGGACAATTCGGAAACAAGAACGCAGAAGGTGCAGGAGCGCCAAAGGGAAATAAGAACGCAGAAACGCACGGCGGCTATAGTAGTATAGATCTAAACAATTTACCAGAAGAAGACCAAGCCTATATATCTAACCTTTCACTTGACACAGAAACAAACTTCAAGAACGAACTACAAATACTTTTAGCAAAAGAAAAAGATATAAGACGCAGGCTTGAAGCCTTAGACTATGAACCAGAAGACAAACTATACTTATCAAGAGAATCAGAAATGCAAGCAGTACCGAAGCCCGAACAGTTGGAAGGACTAGAGCCAGAAGAACGAGTAGAAAGAATTAGCAAGTTACAACCAACACTAAAGACTATTACAAGAGATAGTAAGTTCGAAAGGCAGCAGAAGTTATTAGTTGCGTTCGATAGGATACACGGCAGGATAATTAAACTGTTAGACAGTATCAAGACCTACCAACTAGACTGTAAGCGAATAGAATTAGATCAACAGCGTTACGAATTATCAAAAGAAAAAGTAAAAGGCGCATTCGAATTTGATTTAGAAGATGAGTTAGAAGACTTTTAAAAATAAAAATAGGTTCTTTCAGAAGAAAAAATTTTCTTGCGGGTACGACGACCCCGAAATATGGTTAGGTATAAAATTTTTAAAACCACTTCCGAAAATCCGGGCAGGGAAAAATATTAGGGGGGGGTTAATTTTAGACGCAAGAATAATTATTCAAAGCAAGACGCAAGAAAAAAGGGGGTGGCTTCTATCGCTAAAGTAAAATTATATAGCGCCCAGGCTATCGCCAAGCTACTTAATGTTAGCGATAGAAGAGTAAGGCAATTAAGAGATGAAGGAATCATAGAAGAAACATTGCCAGGGCTTTATAAACTATTAGAAACCAATCACGCGTATATAGATTATCTTAAAGGCAACGCACAAATTGAAGAAAATTTAAGTTACTACGAAGAAAGGGCAAAGCTTGTAAAAGCAAAAAGGCAAAATGAAGAACTTGATCTAAAAATTAGAAAAAAAGACTTGCACGAATCTTCGGAGATTGAAGAGGTTATGGCGGAAATGCTAACTAATTTTAAAGTAAGACTAATGGCAATTCCCGCCAAGCTATCGCCTGTATTAGCAGGAATGAACGATAGAACCAAGATATATAAATTGTTACAAGAAGCGGTAGAGGAAGGACTGAATGAACTTTCGGACTTTCCAACCGCTTTTTCATTGGAAATCGAAGAAGAGGGAGAAAATGGCAAAGAAAGCAAAGAAGAAGACGAAGAAAAAGAAAATAAAAATTAAAAGAAATACATTTGAACTTCTTTGTAAAGTATTTGCAGGCTTAAAGCCGCCGCCACCTATCACAATAACAGAATGGGCGGACGAATACAGAAGACTTAGCCCGGAAGCTTCGGCAGAGCCGGGAAGATGGAAGACTTCAAAAGCGCCATATCAAAAAGAGATAATGGACGCAATAGGAGAAATCGGAGTAGAAAAAGTTGTAGTAATGAGTGCGGCGCAGATTGGAAAATCCGACGCTTGCATATTAAACCCCTTGGGTTATTATATGCACTACGACCCAAGCCCAATAATGATACTTCAACCAACAATACAAATGGCGGAAGCTTTTTCAAAAGATAGAATTTCGCCAATGATAAGAGATACGCCAATACTACAAGACAAAGTAGATGATAAATCAAGAACAAGTGGAAATACAATATTACAAAAGATATTCCCAGGCGGACACGTAACAATGGTAGGCGCTAACAGCCCTTCGAGTTTAGCAAGTAGACCAATAAGAATATTGCTTGCAGATGAGATAGACAGATACCCGGCAACAGCAGGGAACGAGGGCGACCCTTTATTATTGGCAACTAAAAGGCTTACTACTTTTTGGAATAAAAAAATAGTATGCGTATCAACACCGACAATAAAAGGTACAAGCAGAATAGAAGTAGAGTACGAACACAGCACGCAAGGCGAATGGAACGTACCTTGTCCGCATTGTGGAGAATATAACCCGCTTGAATGGGCGTATATAAATTTTAATAAAGAGGATCTAACAGAAATTAACTACACTTGCAGATATTGCGGAGCGATTGCCAATGAATACGCTTGGAAATCAAACTACGATAAAGGCAAGTTTATTTTTAAATATCCGAAAAGGGCGGTTAAAGGCTATCACTTAAACGCCTTAGCTTCGCTTTTCGTATCTTGGCGTGAAATAGTAGAAAAATTTCTTGTAGCCAATGAAGAGAAAAAGAAAGGCAATATAGAATTACTTAAAGCTTGGACCAATACCGAAATGGGCCAAACTTGGGAAGAAGAAGGCGAAGAAATAGAAATGGACGAACTATTCAACCGCCTAGAAGAATATGATTGTGAAGTACCAGAAGAAGTAATAGTATTAACAGCCGGCGTAGACGTACAAGACGACCGCTTCGAAGTAGAAGTGGTAGGTTGGGGCGAAGAAAAAGAATCTTGGGGAATTTATTATAAAAAAATATATGGAGATCTAAAAATAGAAACCGTATGGAATGATTTAGATAAATTCTTAGATAGAACATTCGAAACTAAAGACGGACGCAAGCTTAAAATACTTTCAACTTGTATAGATTCCGGCGGACACTTTACGCAAGAAGTATATAAATTTACCAAGAAGAGAATCAACCGCCGAATATGGGCCATTAAAGGACGTGGCGGAGCGCAAACACCTTATTACTCAAAGCCATCTACAGCTAACGCATATAAGACACCATTATTTACACTTGGAGTAGATACCGGAAAAGCTATTCTATATCAAAGATTAGCAGTACAAGAGCCAGGGCCTAACTATTGCCACTTCCCCAAAGATGAGGGAAGAGGATATAACGAAGAATACTTCAAGGGGCTTACAAGCGAAAAGATGGTTATTAGCTATAAAAAAGGGCGTGCGCAGTATGTATGGAAACTTAAAAAAGGAATTAAAAGAAACGAGCCATTAGATATTAGAAACTACGCAACGGCAGCACTTGAAATTACAAATCCTATTCTTAAAAAAGAGATTCCGGAAAGCGCAAGCAAGCCACAAAGAAATATAAGATCAAGGGGGTTAGGAAGATAGATGGATAAAAGCGAAATAAAATTAAGAAGAGAACGAGCGCTAAAGCACTACGATTTATGGTTAGAAGCGGAAACAGCAGTAGCAACAAGCCAAAGCTACACAATAGGTAGCCGAAGCTTAACAAGGGCCAATCTAAGCGAAATAAGAAAGCAACAGGAGTATTGGCGAAAAGAAATTGACAGATTAGACGCAATAGAAAAATATAACGGACGCAATAGAACATATATTGCCGTTCCACGCGATATTTAAAGGCAGGTGGTATTATGGGCCTATTTGATATATTTAAGCCTAAAACAAGGCAGAATAAGGCTATTAAAAACGAAGTAGAAACAATAGTATTAAATAAAACTAAAGAAATATTAAATAGCGGCTACAGCAATTATGGTGCTTCACGCACCAAGAAAAGCCTTATAGGTTGGAGAGCGGACGGCGGAAGCCACAAAGAGGATATAGAAGACAATTTAAACATATTAAGGCAACGTAGCCGCGATCTATATATGGGCGTTCCGTTAGCTACAGGCGCTATTAAAACTTGTAGAACTAATGTAGTTGGCGGCGGGTTACTACTTAAAAGCCAAATAGATTACGAAGCAATAGGAATGGACGCAAAGGACGCAAGAAGCCTTGAACAGAAAATAGAAAGAGAATTTAAACTATGGGCGGATACTACGAATTGCGATATAGAAAGATTAGACAACTTCTACGAATTGCAGCAATTAGCCTTTTTAAATTGGTTAATATCCGGCGACGTTATAGTTTTACTTCCAACAACAATAAGGGCGGCAATGCCCTACGATTTAAGAATCCAACTTATAGAAGCGGATAGGCTTTCAACGCCTAAAGACAAAACGCAAGATAAAAACATTATAGACGGAGTAGAAAGCAACAAGAACGGCGAAACTATCGCTTACTATATTTGCAACAAGCACCCTAATTCTAAAGACTTAACAGAAAAAGAAAAATGGGTAAGAGTTGAAGCCTACGGAAAGAGTACAGGAAGAAAAAACGTATTGCACCTAATGAACCGTGAAAGAATAGGACAAAGAAGGGGCGTTCCAATGCTTGCGCCAGTAATAGAAAGCTTAAAGCAATTAGGACGCTATACAGAAGCGGAGTTGGTAGCAGCGGTAGTAAGCGGGCTATTTACAGTATTTGTAGAAAAAGAGGGTTACAGCAACGAAGCGCCATTCGGACAAATAGTGCCAGAAGAACAACAAGTGGATAGATACACAGAAAATTCAATCGAACTTGGACCAGGTGCAATTATAGATCTTAACGAAGGCGAAAAAGCAAACGTAGTAAACCCAGGAAGACCAAATGCGGCCTTTGATGGATTCGTTACTTCTATTTGTAGACAAATAGGCGCAGCACTTGAAATTCCCTACGAACTATTATTAAAAAACTTCAACGCTTCTTACAGCGCTTCAAGGGCAGCACTTCTTGAAGCTTGGAAATCTTTTAGAATGTATCGCGAATGGTTAGCGGCGGATTTTTGCCAACCTATTTACGAAGAATGGCTAACAGAAGCAGTAGCCAAGGGAAGAATAGACGCACCAGGATTTTTCGGCGACCCGCTTATTAAAAAAGCGTATTGCGGCGCAGAATGGAACGGACCGGCCCAAGGATTGTTAAACCCTACGCAAGAAGTAGCAGCAGCACAAAAGAGGGTAGAAAATGGATTTTCAACACGCAGCAAAGAAGCTAAAGAAATGAACGGTACAGATTACTATAAAAATATTAGCCAGTTACAACAAGAAGAAGAACTAATGCAAGCAATAAGAAAGGAGAATACACAAATTGAAGAACAAGAAGAACAAAATCAATAAAGCTTGGAATTTCACAACGCCAGAAGAAGGCGTAGCAGAAGTAACAATATATGGAAATATAAGCGATAAAGTCGATTGGGAAAGCGGAGATATTAACCCGGAATTTTTTTCAAGTGATTTAGCTTGGTTAGAAGATGAAAATATCAATACTTTAATTATAAGAATTAATAGTGCAGGCGGCGACGTGTTCGCAGCTACGGCTATTTATTCAAGATTAAAAGAATTTAAAGCTAAAAAGATTGTAAAAATTGACGGTTGGGCCGCTTCGGCAGCTACAATAATTGCTATGGCAGGCGACGAAATAGAAATAGCACCAAATGGGAGCTTAATGATCCACGACCCTTTATTCGGATTGGAAGGATATTTCAACGCCAAAGATCTTACAAAATATATAGAGCAATTAGAAACAATTAAAAAATCAATTATTAACGCGTATAAGACCAAGACAGGAAAGACAGAAGAAGAGTTAGCGCAGCTTATGGAAGCGGAAACTTGGTACACAGGGCAAGAAGCAGTAGACGCGGGCTTCTGCGACCGCCTAATGTTCGAGGAAGCCGACGTAGCAGCAAGCGCTAACGGAGATATTAAGGTTAATGGAATACTTATGGTATCCGACTTTAAAAACCTACCAACTACGGTATTAAATCGAAGCCAAAACCACGCCGCCGGCAACGATTTTAATATAAATACAAAAAACAGAAAGGAAGTAAGAGCAATGGACGAAAACAAAGAAACAACTACTACAGAAACTGAAACAAAAGAAATTAAGACTGTAGAGGAATTGAAAGAAGCTTATCCTGAACTTGTAAAAGAGATTGAAGAAGAAGCGAAAAAAGAAGAATTAGAACGCTTACAAGCAATCGAAGAAATCGCAGCGCCGGGGGCAGAAGAGATTGTAAACGACGCAAAATACAAAACAAAAATCACAGCAGGCGAAGTAGCAATCAAGATTCTAAACGCGCAAAAAGCGAAAGGACAAAACTTCATTCAAGCAAGAGAAAAAGACGTTAAAAATTCCGGTATGGGCGACGTTGAAGGCAACCAAGGACAAAGAACAGAAGATAAAAACGAGTTCTTAGACGCAATCAACAAAATTTACCCAAAGGCAAAATAAGAAAGGGGAAAAGATATGTACGAAATCGAAAGAAGCAATTACATTAGCGACAATATCTACGCAGGAGATTTTCCGGTAGAAATTGAAGTAGCGGAAGCTAAAGAAGATATAGAAAAAAATACAGTTGTAGCACTTACAGCGGGCAAACTTGTAAAAGTAACAGCAGAAAACTTGGCGGATATTTACGGAATTACAGCAGATGAAGCAAAAGCGAACGAAAAAGTAGCCGTATATCTAACAGGAGATTTTAGAGCAGAAGCCTTAAACTATGGAGCGGCAACATTAGACAAAGTGAAAGTACCACTAAGAAAAATTGGTATTTTTATTAAATAAGAGGGGGAAAGAATATGCCAGATTTATTTGAAGCAAAAACAATGGGAACACTTGTAGAAAGATTACCAAGAACTTCTACATTCATTAGAGATACATTTTTCAAAAACATTGAAACATTCCCAACAAAAAGAATTAACATTGACTTTGTAAAAGGAAACAGAAGACTTGCGCCATTTGTACACCCAATGATTGGTGGAAAAACAGTACCAAACGCAGGATACCAAACAGCAAGCTACGAACCACCACTAATGGCACCTAATAAAATTACTACAGCGGAAGAACTACTGAATAGAGCAGCCGGAGAAAATCCATATTCCGAAAAAACACCAGCAGAAAGAGCCACAGAGAGATTGGGAAAAGATATGGCGGAACTTGAAGATATGATTACACGCCGTGAAGAGTGGATGGCAGCCCAAGCTATTTTCACAGGAAAGATTCCTGTAATTGGCGCAGGCGTTGAAGAAGAAATCGACTTCGGATTCGAGAATAAAGAAACAATAAGCAAAGCGGCGGACAAGTGGAGCGCAGAAACAGCAGATCCAATAGCAGATATTAGAAAGTGGAGATTAAAAGTTCAACAAACAGGCCACGTAAACTGTAATGTTATGATTATGTCTTCGGACGTAGTAAACCACTTCTTAAACAACAAGAAAGTACAAGCTTTATTAGATACTAAAGCTTACGACTTAGCAGCAATTACGCCAAAGGAACTTCCAAACGGCGCAACCTACGTAGGAACAATCAATGAATTTGGGTTAGATATTTACGAGTATAACGAATTTTACTTGGACGATTGGACAAACCCAGAAGCGCCAGAAGATAAAGCATTAGTACCAGAAAAAACAATCGCTTTACTTTCAACAAGTGCAAACTACAGCCGTTGTTATGGTGCTATTACAATTATTGATGAAGATACAAACGGATTCGTAACAGTAGAAAACGAAATGGTACCGGAAACTTGGGTAGAAAGAAATCCGGCAAGAAGATTCTTACAGCTTAATTCAAGATTCTTACCAGTACCAACAGAAGTTAATTCTTGGCTAGTAGCAGAAGTTTATTAATGAACTTCAAAGAGCAGGCGGACCAAGATATAAGAAATGTATTCCATAATTCCGGAGAATTTGCGGAAGTTATAGAATTTTATTTAGATGATACGCCAATAGAAGCTAAAGTAGTTTTAGACTATGGCGAATATAACGACAGGAAGAAGGCCGGAAGCGATAACGCGGAAGGCCTTTTCAATGTCGATCTAATAATGTATATATCGCTTGAAAGCCTAGAGAAAACACCAAGAAAAGGCCAAGAATTAGAAATTAATAACGAGATCTACATCATAGGCAAAGTTAAAAGCGAAATGGGAGAATTAATTTTATATCTTGAACGATTAATGGAGTAAATAAATGATTACCATTAGCCAAGAAACTATAGATAGAATAAGTGTATTATTAAGCGAAGTGCCAAAAGGTACGGAAAGAGCCTTATCCAATGCAGCAAATAGAGCGATAGCAAAAGCAAGAACGGAAACGTTCAAAGGCGTAACAAGCGAGTATAAAATTACTAAAAAGGTAATTTCCGAATACACAAAAGACAGCATAAAGAACGCAACAACAAGCGACTTATGCGCGACGCTAATATTTGCGGGAAAACAGATACCGCTATACAAATACAGCTTAACTAAACCAAAGCACCCAGGAAAAGGAAAAGTATTTGCCGGACAAAAAACAGCCGTAGCACTTGAACACGCTTTTAGAAATCAAATAACAGCAAAAAAAGAAGGGATTTTCGAAAGAACAGGAAAATCAAGGTTACCAATCAAACAGCTAATGGGTTCATCTATGCGTTCTATGGTAAGTAATGCGGTTGTTATGGATCAAGTCTATAAAGAAGCGCAAGAAACATTCGATACGAGAATAGAACACGAAATCGAAAGGCTATTGGCAGGATATGGGGGTAAATAATGACACCTACAGTTTTACTTGAAGCTATGAAAGCTTACATTCAAGAAAAAACAAAAGATATATTACTACCTGTAAGGAATAAAAGAGGGGAAGAAGCAGGCGATAGACCGCCAAATGTATTCTTGATGAACCTACCTAAAAAAGAAGATGAGATACAACAAATACCGTATATCTTAATCAAATATCTTACAGGCAAAGACGAAAAAACACCGGGAGAGGAAACAGAAGCCCAAGCTTCTATAAGAATCATAGTTGCAACATACGCAGAAGACGCGGAAGAAGGTTCAATGGCGCTATTAAACGTTATTTCAAATCTTAGATATAACTTTTTAAAAGATGAAGAATTGAATCAACAATTTAGATTAGTACCACCATTGGAAAGTATTATCTATCCGGACGATACAAGGCCGTACTACTTAGGCGAAATGATGACAATATGGACGCTTCCACCAGTAGAAAGAGAGGTAAATTTTAATGGCTATTAAAGACGAAAAAGAAAAAAAGGTAATTGATACACCAGTTACAACAGCACCAGAAGAAGAAAAAACTTATTGCTATATTGGGCCAAACTTACCAGATGGAGTTTTAAAGAAAAATTCCTTAATCATTGGCACAAAGAAAGCAATCAAAGAAAAATATAAAGAAGAGATAAAAAAATATCCACAGCTTGAAAGATTGATGATACCAGTAGAAAGCTTAGCGGACGCAAAAGCAAAAGTGGTAAGCGAAGGTAATATCTTAAACAAGTATTATAAGGATATTGCTTCTATTGCAGCAGAAAGGAAAGAAGGGGGTAAATAATGGCTTTTCAACACGGTATTAGAACCAAACAAATTGAAACTTCGATTAAAACGCCTGTAACAGCAGGAAGCGGAATTGCATTTGTAGTTGGAACTTCGCCAATTCAAGCAGTAAATGGCAAAGTAAACGAACCTATTATGTGTAATTCATACGCAGAAGCAGTTAAAAACTTAGGATATAACGATAACTTCGACTATTACACACTATGCGAAGCTATGTATTGCCACTTTGTTTTATATGGAGTTAGCCCGGTTGTATTTGTCAACGTACTAGATCCAAAGAAACATAAAAAGAAAGTGGAAGAAAAACAATATCCGGTAAATGATAAACAAGTATTACTACCAATCGAAGCGTTAGCAGATACAGTAGTAGTTAAAAGCTATAATAAGGGCCAAGATTACGACTTAATGTACACAAACGATAACTTGGTACTTGAAATCTTAGACGGTGGAAACATCAGCCAAGAAACAGGCGAACTTGCAGTATCATTTGACGCGGTAGATCCTACAAAAGTTACAGAAAAAGATATTATCGGCGGCTATGAAGTATCAACAAATGAATACAAGGGCTTAGAATTAATTGATAAGGTATTCGCAAAATACGGAATCATTACAGATTTAATTCTTTGTCCGAAATTCAGTAAAAAAAGCACAGTAGCAGCAGTAATGGCTACAAAGTGCGAAAATATCAACGGTATTTTTGAAGCACACGCAGTAATAGACCTTGATTCAAGCGAAGTTAAAGCTTACGGAGATACAACAGCAAGAAAGAAAAAAGACAACATTTTTTCTAAATATCAAATTCTTTGTTGGCCTATGGTTAAGCTTGGAGATAAGAAATTCCATCTATCAACACAGGCAGCAGCAAGAATGGCAAAAACCGACGTAGACAACGACGGTTGCCCGGCAGAATCGCCATCAAACAAATCAATTAAGGTAGATGGGGCAATCTTAGAAGACGGAACAGAATTATTATTGGATCTAAAAGAAGCAAACTATCTAAACAGCCAAGGAATAGTAACAGCTATTAACTTTATAGGCGGTTACGTCCTTTGGGGCAACCAAACAGCTTGCTTCCCGGCAAATACCGACGTTAAAGATTACTTTATTTCAATTGGCCGTATGTTCGGTTGGGTTGGTAATAGCTTAATCTTAACTTATTGGTCAAATGTCGATAAGAAAATGACACCAAGGTTCGTACAATCAATCGTAGATAGTATTAATATTTGGCTTAACGGCTTAGTATCAGAAGGAAAGCTACTTGGTGGACGTGTAGAGTTCAAGCCAGAAGATAATAACTTAGTTGAATTAATGGCAGGAAAGGCAACTTTCCACATTTATTTGACACCACCAAGCCCAGCACAAGAAATTGTATTCGCCCTAGAATACGACCCAGATTATGTAGTGGCAGCTTTCCAAAGTTAAAAGGGGGTAAATGATGAAAATAGATAACGGAACAATTAATTTCAGCGTCTACGAAGGCGCAAACGAATTTTTGGGAATGGCAGAAGCAACATTACCCGAAATTTCTATGATTGCAGAAGAGATTAAAGGGGCAGGAATTGCCGGAAGCTTTTCCGGACCTTATGCGGGCCACTTTGAACCAATGAGCCTTACACTTAACTTTAGATCTACAACAAGGGCAGCGGTACAGCTACTAAAACCAGAAGCACACCAAATAGAACTAAGAGCAGCCCAACAAAAATGGGATAACAATTCCGGTAAAAACATTGTAGAATCAGTTAAACACGTTGTAGTCGCTACACCTTTAAAATATGCACCAGGTAAGCTTGCTTCAGCAAGCCCAACAGATGGCAGCGGAGAATATAGCGTATCTTACTATGCAATGTTTATTGACGGCCAAAAAGTAATTGAAATTGATATAATCAACTTCATTTGCTACATTAACGGCGAAGATTACTTGGCGGACGTTAGAACAGCGCTTGGAAAATAAAGAATATTAAAACATAGCCATTGTAAAAGGTGGCTATGTTTTTATTTATCTAAAAAGGAGAATTGCAGATGGAAAATAAAGAAATAATTAAAATCGAAGACGCAAAAAACGCGGAAAAGAAAGATCCAACAGAAAAATATACTATATTAAATTATAAGCTTACAAAACCGGTTACATTTGAAGGTAAAGAGTATAAAGAATTAGTTTTAGACTTCGGAAGCCTAACAGGTAACGACGCAATCGCAATTGAAGAAGAAATGGAAGCTATGAACTTATATGTTATGGCACCGGAAACATCAAGAGCATATCAAATTAGAATGGCAGCAAGGGCAGGCGGATTCCCTTATCAACTAACAGAACAAATATCTTTTAGAGATTTTACGAGGTTAGCCAACGCCGCAAGAAATTTTTTAGTAGGGCAGGAATTATAAGCCCGCAATACTACAGGGAACAAGCTATAAGGCTTGCTATATTTACACATACGCCAATTAATTATTTTTTAGGCCTTACTATATGGCAATTAAGAAAAATGATTGACACGGCGAACAAAGTTATAGAAGAGCAGAAGGAAGGGGGCAAAAATGGCTAAAGAATTTGAATTAATGTTTAAGCTTCAAGCTAATTTAGGTTCTAAATTTAAAGATTCTTTTAATCAAGCTAAAAAAGCCACCCAAGATTTAGAAAGCCACATATCCAAAACAAATAAAACCGCAGGAGATATTGCAGGATATAAGAAAACGCAATTAAGCCTAGAAACAAATATAGCTAAGCAAAAACAATACAAAGAAGAATTGGCAGCCCTTAAAGCGGAGCAAAGAAAAGCGGGCGGAGCTTCTACGCAGCTTGCAACGAAAATAGCGAAAAAGAAAGAAGACTTAGAAAAAGCTAACGAAAGCATAAGAAAAAACAGTCAATCGCTAAGCGAATATGAACAAAGGCTAAAAGAAGCGGGAGTAGATACAAGCAATCTTTCTAAAGAAAGCGCAAAGCTTGCACAAGAAGTAGAAAAAGCAAGGGCAGCACAAGAAAGAACAGCAAAGCTTGGAGCATTACAGGCAGAAAACCAAAAAGCAATTGGAGAAACAAAAAGCCAACTTACTTCAACTATAGGAGTTATTGCAGCAGTCGGAACAGCAACAATGGTAGCAATGCAGAAAGCTTCCGACGCAACGGACAGGGTAGATAAACTTAGCCAAAAAATAGGAATGAGCCGTAAAGGCTTTCAAGAATGGGATTTTATACTTTCACAATCCGGAACAAATATAGAAAAAATGCAAGTTGGAATGAAAACACTTGTAAACCGTATGCAAGAATCAGCAAAGGGAAGCGGAGTTGGAGCGGACGCATTAAAGAAGCTTGGAATATCGGCTACAGATTCAAGCGGAAAAATGAAAATGCAAGAACAAGTAATGGAAGAAGTAGTAAGAAAAATGCAGGATATGCCAGAAGGCGCGGAGAAATCAAAATTAGCATTTGACTTATTCGGAAAATCCGGCTTGGAACTTATGCCGCTTTTAAATTCCGTAGGCGGTTCAGTAGATGACTTAAAAGCGAAAGCCCACGAATTAGGAATAGTGCTTAGTGATGAAGCTATAGACGCAGGCGTAAACTACCAAGACGCAATGGACCAATTAAAGAGATCTTTAGGCGGAGTAGCTACACAGATACTTTCTTCGCTAATGCCAACAATCACTATTTGGGCGGGTAAAATTGGAGAAGTTGCAGGAAAAGTTCAAAAGTTCGCAGCGGAACACCCAAAACTAATTCAACTATTGGCAAAAGTTGCGGGCGGGCTATTATTAGCAAAAGCAGGAGCATTAGGCTTAAAGCTTGGATTCCTACAAGCAAAAGGCGGAGTGCTTGGCGTATTAGGCGTTATTTCAAGATTAAAAGCAGCAAACCTTATAGGCGGTATAAGCAAAGTTAAAACCTTAATAATGGGAATGAGCGGCGGAATACTTCCTGTAATTGCAGCAATAACAGCAATAGCAGTAGCAATTAAATTAGTAATGGGAAATGTAGACGCTATCCGCGAAAAAATACGCGGAGTATTCGGAGAAGGCGGCGTAGCTATCTTTGATAAGTTCGTAGGACTTATTAACCAAATAAGCGGCGCAATAAAAGGAATATTCGGCGGCGGCGGTACAGATGGAATAAGCGGGTTCTTTAATATCTTTAATCAAGGTAGCCCAATTATGGAAAAAGTAGGAAGTTTAATTCAAAGCTTAACAGGTACGGTATCAGCAATAATTACAGTAATAGCCGGAGCCGTTCAATCAATCCTACCTACCCTTATTTCAGTAGTAACAACCATAGCAAGCACGATAGGAAATGTATTACAAACAGTATTACCAGTATTACTTGACGTAATAGGACAAATATTACCAGTTATACAAAGTGCAGCGGAAATGATATTGCCATTACTTGCAGAAGCTATAAACGCAATAGCAAACGCCATAATGCCAATTATTAACTTCTTAATTCCTGTATTTATGGAACTACTAAACGCATTAATGCCAGTTGTACAAGTAGTAGCAACAATATTTACAACTGTTTTAGGTGCAGCAGTACAACAAGTAGCAGCATTAGTAGGCGGACTTACCGGAATATTTTCCGGACTAATTGACTTTATAGCGGGAGTATTTACCGGAAATTGGGGGCGTGCTTGGGAAGGCGTAAAAAATATATTTGGAAGTGCTTTCAACGCCTTAATAGGAATAGCAAAAGCACCAATAAACGCAGTAATAAGCCTTGTAAATAAAGCTATTGGCGCACTAAACACAATTCAAATTCCAAAGTGGGTTCCGGTAGTTGGTGGAAAAGGAATTAACATTCCGAAGATACCTACACTTTGGAAAGGTTCAGCACATACGCCAGATACCTTTATAGCCGGAGAACAAGGACCAGAACTTGTTATGGGTAAAGGTGGAAGCAAGGTATTTACAGCCCACACCACAAAAGGAATATTTACAGGCTTAAAAGATTCTTTTATTTCAGCAAAAGAAATGCTAACAGATTTTCCAACACCAAACTTAAACCCAACAGGGCCAAGCTTGGCACTTGCAGGAGCAGGCGGCGGAAGAAGCATTGTTATTAACAGCCAACCACATTTCCACTTGATGAGTGGAGATCCAACAGAAATTGGAAAGGTACTTGATGAAAATAACGAAAAGCTAAAAAGAGAAATAAAAGAAGAGATGGAAAACGAAGAAGAAGACAGAAGAAGAAGGGGGTATTAAAATTTGCAAGAAACTTATATAACAATAGCGGGCGATAAGTGGGATACAATCGCTTATAAGACCGTCGGAGATTGCGAAAAAATGGACCTCTTCATTAAAGAAAATATAAAGTATAAAGATATTTTTATATTTCCCGCAGGAATAGAAATTAAAATACCTAATATTCCTGTAGAAGAAAACTTCACATTGCCACCTTGGAAACGAGGTGGCAAATGATGAAGCCACAATATGCCAGAAGAACGAAGCTAAAAGTTAAGTACGAAGGCGCGGATATTTCAAAAGACTTAGAAAAGTATTTAATATCATTAACCTACACAGATAACGAAGAAGACGAAAGCGACGACTTACAAATATCCCTAGAAGATAAAGAAGGCAATTGGGCGCGCGATTGGCTAATGCAAACAGGCGGGAAAGGTGCAAAGATTGAAGCAAGTATTATTCAAGTAGATGAAGATAGAGTAGAAAAAGAATTAAAATGCGGAAAATTCAAAGCGGACACCATCAACGAAAGCGGACCACCTACAAAAGTAACGATTAAAGCAAGTGCAATTCCTACAGATTCAAAAATCACAGCAGAAAAGAAAACTAAAGCTTGGGAAAATATCAAATTATCAGCTATAGCAAGTGATATAGCAGGGAAAAACAAGCTAAAAAGCGAATTTGAAAGCGAAGAAGACCCGCTATACGATAGGAGAGAGCAAACCAAGAAAAGTGATCTTGAATTTTTGAAAGAATTATGCAAAGACGCAGGAATAAGCCTTAAAGTTACAGATAAAAAAATAGTTCTTTTTGACGCTTCAAAATTCGAAAAATTACCACCAATAGACACGATAGAAAGAGGACAAAGCAACGTTACAAGATGGACCTTTGGAACAAACTTTCAAGAAGCAGGCTATAGCAAGTGCGAAGTTACTTACACCGATCCGAAGACAAAAAAAACAATAAAGGGCGAATTTGAAAATCCTAAGAAGGACAAATCGACCGGAAGAGTTTTAAAAATCAACACGAAGGTTAAAGACAAAGCAGAAGCGGACAAATTAGCAAAGAAGAAGCTAAGAGAAAAAAACAAAACAGAAACGCAAGCAAGCTTAGAAGTAACAGGCAATATAAATTATGTAGCAGGCGTAAACCTTAAAATTAAGGGTTGGGGTATCTACGACGGTAAATATATAATTCAATCAGCCAACCACAGCATTTCAAATAGCGGTTATAAAGTATCTTTATCACTTAGAAAGGTATTAGAAGGTTATTAATATGATTGACTTACAAGAACAAATAAAAATAGGCAAAGTATCAAGCGTTGACGTAAAAAAAAGAACCGCCCGCGTAATCTTCGAAGACAAAGAAGATATGGTAAGCGCAGAATTAAAAGTATTAATTAACCACCCGCTTATTAAAATTGTTAAAAAAGACAACGGCGCAGAATGGGGCGGCGGCGGTGCGTATAATTCAGCACCAAGGAATTTAGGCGGCGACAGCTACAAGAAGACGCTACCAGATACCGTAGACCTAAGCAAAGTGATTATATACCAAGGAGAGCCGCACACGCACGATTTACACGTAGAAATACACCCTTGGCTTCCGTATGTAGGCCAGTTCGTCCTATGCGCCTTTCCATCAATAGGAGCAGGCGACGGCTTTATTTTAGGCGGATTTTAGAAAGGGGGCTAAAGCGTGGCACTAATTGGAGCGTTAGGAGATATAACTTTCCACGTATCAAGAAACGCGATAAAAACATTTGACAATTTGAAGTGGAGTTCCGGGGCGAAGTATGCGTCGCACGACGTACACTTACAAGCCCCAAAATTAGAATATACAGGAATTGAAAGTGATAATATTAGCTTCGATATGTCTTTTTCCGTATTTTTCGGAATAGATCCTGTAAGAGAAATAAACAATATAGAAAGGGCAAGGATAACAGGCGAAGCAATGCGCCTTGTTATAGGCAATAAGATTTACGGCAGAAAATGGGTTATAACTAAAACTTCAAAAGATTTAGAAAAGTTCGATAACCACGGAAATTTACTTGCAGTAAAAATTAATGTATCCTTGCAAGCCTACAATTAAGAGGTGGAACAATGGAAATTACAATAGACAATCAACAAAAAGATATAAATTTATTTCCTAAAAGCCTTACAGAAGAGATAGTACAAAACGTAACAATGATTTTAGTTAGCCCTAAATATAGCGTTCCGCTTGATAGAGATTTCGGAACAAGCCACAATCAATTAGACACACCAGTAAACGTGGCGCAGCCTAAATTAATTATGGAGATAGTCGACGCTATAGAAAAGTACGAACCAAGGGCAGAAATAACAAAAATCAATTTTAGAGTTGATGAAGCAAGGGCAGGGAAGCTTATTCCTGTAGTGGGGGTGAAAATAAAAGATGAGCAATGAAAGAACTAGACCTAATATTCAATATGTAGATACAGATACTAAAGAACTTGTAAACCTACTAATACAAGGCTACGAAAACATATCAAATAAGAGATTATACCCCGCCGACCCGCTAAGACTATTCATACTATGGGTAGCAGATATTATGGTACAACAGCGCGTATTAATTGACTATTCAGCCAAGCAAAATATACCAAGATTCGCAGAAGGAAAGTACCTAGATAATCTTGTAGAATTTTTAAACGACACTATAAAGAGATTGCCGCCACAGGCAGCAACTACAAGAATAAAATACACGCTATCAACATTAAGAGATACAGCAACAGTAATTCCAAAAGGAAGTAGATCCACAGTAGACGGAAAAATATTTTTTGAAACTACAAAAGATTTAGTAATTCCAATTGGAGAATTAGAAGGCGAAATAGAAGCGGTATGCACAGTCGCAGGCGAAATAGGAAATGGATTCGCACCGGGCCAAATTAAAAAGATAGTAGACTTCGTGCCATATCTTGAAAAGATAGAAAATATTACAGTAACAGCCGGCGGAGCAGAAACAGAAAGCGACGACAGCTTATACAGTAGATACAGGGAAGCCCTATCAACATATAGCACAGCAGGGCCAGAAGGCGCTTACAGATTCTACGCAAAAACAGCAAACGCAAGCATAGCGGACGTTAAAACCGTATCGCCAAAGCCGGGAATAGCAGAAGTAAGGGTATTGATGAAAGACGGAAGGCTTCCGGAAGAAGAAACAATAACAGCTATTAAGAATTTATTATCCGCAGATGATATAAGACCACTTACAGATAATGTAGTAGTTAAAGCGGCGGATAAAATTTCATACAAAATAGATATAAGTTATTATGGATTCAAACACGGACAGCTAAGCGCCGAAGCAATAGAAAAAGCGGCTAAAAACGCAGTAGAAAAGTATAAAGCTTGGCAAAGCGAAAAGATGGGAAGAGACATTAACCCATCTAAGCTTAATCAATTTCTAATGGAAGAGGGAATAAAGCGCGTAGAAATTAGGCAGCCCCAATTCAAGGCGGTTAATGATACAGCAGTAGCTATAGCAGAAAGTACAAACCTAATAAATGGGGGCGTAGAAGATGAGTAGAATAGATCAAGCGGACCTAATAAAAACTATTCCGCCAGCTATAGCGGAAAATAAAGATATAAAAGCGCTTGGAAAACTAATTGCTAACGAATTACAAAAAATCAATAAAGAGATTCCAAAGAATATAATTTTTTCAAGAATCGACGAACTAGACGAAACAACATTAGATATATTAGCTTATGACTTGAACGTTCTATGGTACGACTACGACTACAGCGTAGAAATTAAAAGGGAAATTATAAAAGACTGTATAAAAATATACAGGAAACTTGGAACACCTTATGCAGTTAAAAGAGCGCTTGGAAATATCTTTCCAAATACAACAATAAAAGAGTGGTTCAAAACAAACGACGAACCCTACACCTTTTCAATAGAGATTAACGCCACGGAAAACGGAGCGCCGGCAGATTTACAGGCAATGGCACTTGATAGAATAAGATATTATAAAAATCTTAGATCACATTTAAGCAAAATTACCTACATTATGGAAAGTAAAGCCAACCTATACGCAGGAAGTGCAGCACTTCTTGGAAATACGCTTGGTATTTATCCATTTACGCCGGACGATATAATTCAAAATGGAACACTATTTATAGGAGCAGCCGAAGGCTTAGGCCAAGAAATAAAGGTATATCCTTATGTTAAAAGAGAAATACCATATACAAGGGTTATTGGATTCGCTAATTGCTTAATTTACAGAATAGAAGTAAGCGTAAACCCAAGATAAGAAAGGAGATTTTAAGATGGCAAAATATGGTTCAATTGTAACCGCCAAAGGAAAAGAAAAAATCACAAAGGCAATACTTGACGGAAAAAAAGTTAATATTACCGAATTTGCAGCAGGCGACGGCGGCGGGCAATATTACCAACCAACAGAAATTCAAACAGCGCTAAACGGCGAAAAGTGGCGCGGAGCGGTGCAGGAGTGCAAAGTAAACCACGAAAGCCCAAACTTAATAGAGATTATAGCGGTTATTCCGCCAAATGAAGGTGGATTTACTATTAGAGAAATAGGCGCATTTGATGATGAAGGAAATCTAATTGTAATTGCTAATTGCCCGGACACAGAAAAAGTAATTATTACAACAGGTGCAGCGGGCGAAGTTAAATTAGTAATCTATATGGAGATTTCAAACGCAGAAGTTATAGAACTAAAGGTAGATCCTTTTACAGTATCAGCAACAAAAGCGGACTTAGAAGAACATAACAAAAACCCAAACGCCCACGAAGGACAATTCGCGGATAAGGGCCAATTTGTATCACATATAGAAAATAAAGATATACACGTTACGCCAGAAATGACGGCCAATTATGATAAAGCTTTCTTAGGCTTAACCGAACATATCGAAAACGAAGATATACACGTTACAAAGGCACAAAAAGACGGTTGGGAAGACGCAAAAAACAAAGCGGGTAAGAACGAACAAGGCTTATTAGCACTTGGAATAGACTTGTCGGATATTAAAGGTAAGTTAAAAAGGCTTGAAGATGGCGTGTTCAATGATATAACAGGCAATCCATTTACAGTAAGTTTTAAAAACTTAGAAGGTATCAAGCTAATTAAAGGCAATTACAACCGCAGCAAGAACCGCATAGAGTGTTAAAGTATGGAAAAGCACGCGGACACAAAGAAAGAAATATCTTGTATAATAGCAAATTTATTTCAAAGCTTAGAACTACCCTGTACGGAATGTAAAGAAGATCTAAAAGCAATAGTAATAAAGGGCGAAACATACAAAGGATACAAGGCTACAATGTTTATTGAAGATGAAGGCGTGTTTTATCTTATAGGAGATGAAGGAATAGAAGAAGAGTTAGCAGAAATTAGGCGTGGAAGGTGCATTATATGATAGACGGAGATAAAGACTTCCTGTTATTAGTGAAAGCGAAAGAACTTTCAAAATACACAATTACAATGACGGAAAATTCAAGAAGATTTCCAAAGAAATATAGATTTACATTCGTAAACCGTATGCAAAATATAGCGTTAGATATTTACGAATTAATAAACACCGCAAACGAACTAAACACTAACGACCCAGAAGCATTAAAAGAAAGATTAAAATTACAAAACGAAGCAATAACAAAGTGTAAGACTTTGTTATTTTTAATTACCCTATGTTTAGAGAATGAAAGTATAGCCCTTGACGACCGACAGGCGGAAACTTGGGCAAGATACGTTCTAAACGTAAAGAATATGGCTATAAAATGGCACATTAGAGATAAGGGCAATTAAAACTATTGGGGAATAGCTTGTAACGTCCAATTCGTACAACGTCCGCATTGTCAACAACGACGGTTCTTTGAACTGGAACAACGCGTACAATGGCAACAACGGCGTTCGCCCGCTTAGATAGAAAAGTCAGACCAAGTAAGCGATAACAAGCAGAAAGCAGCACCCTATCCATCAAAGGAAGCTATTTCCCGTCTTTTAAGACAAACACACGAAAGTTGATATTCAAGCACCGCATAATATAAGCCGGGCGCGAATTATACACAACTAGAGGAAACAATGAAAGAATATAAAGATATAACAGAGTTCGAGAATTTACGCAAAGCTTTTAATAAAGCTAAGTTAGGAAACAGGCACAAAGAAAGCGTAGCGAAGTTCGAGAACAACCAAATAGAAGCCATAATGTATTTACAATATCTTTTAAGGACCGGTAAATATGAAACTTCGGACTATTACGAATTTTACGTTTACGAGCCAAAGAAAAGACTTGTAAAAACTAACAGCTTTAAAGATAAAGTAGTACAGCAAGCGTTATGCGAAGAAGTGGTAAGGCCTATCCTAAAGAATGTTCTAATTAAAGATAATTACGCTTCACAGCCCGGAAAGGGAACACACTTTGGCTTGGAGAGATTAAAAAGCTTCTTACAAAGCTATTATTTTTCAAGAAAAGCCAAGATAGAAGCGGAGAGAAGAAGAGAAGGCAAAACACCAAGTGAAGATGATATTAAAAGCTATTCTACAGGTTATGTTCTTAAATGCGATATTAGAAAGTATTTCTACAGCATAAAACACAAAGACTTAAAAAGAATGGTAAGAAGATATTTCCACGAACCGAACACACTATGGATAATAAACCACATAATAGATTCGGACGAAGACCCAGGAATACCAATAGGCAATCAGCTTTCACAATGGTTAGCCCTTTTATTCTTAAATGAATTAGATCACATCATAAAAGAACGCCTAAAAATCAAATTTTACGGAAGATATATGGACGACTTCTATTTAATTCACGAAGACAAAGAATATTTAAAATATTGTCTTGGAGAAATAGAAGATTATTTAAAAGGAATTGGACTTGAACTTAATCAGAAGACACAGATTTTCCCACTTCGACACGGTATTGACTTCTTAGGATTTCATACATACCTAACAGAAAGCGGAAAAGTAATTCGCAAACTAAGGCGTGGTAGTAAAAATAAAATGCGAAAGAAAATTCGTAAGTATGCAAGTATGCTTGAACAAAAGAGGATCACACTAAAAGAGGTGGAACAGTCTTACAAATCTTGGAAGGCCCACGCTTCGCACGGCGATTGCTATTATCTTGTAAAGAAGATGGACCAATACTACAACAAATATATTAAAAAGGAGAAATCAAATGGCACAAAAAATAAGTAATTTGCCGGTTGGCGCGAAAGTCAAGGATAATCTTTCAAAATACAACGGCAAGCCTGTTATTTGGAAAATAGCGGACAAAAACCACAGCGGTTATCCATCAAATACAGTAACTTTAATTTCGGATAAGATACTATCAATTAAAGCATTTGATGGAAAAGAATCAAGAAATAGTAATGGCGATAGGCAAAATTATGGTAACAACTATTACAAATATTCAAACTTGCTTCAATGGCTAAATAGCGGTTCAAGTAATTGGTATAGCGCACAGCACGGAGCAGACGCACCACCGAATAGCAGCAATACCGCATACAACCCTTACGACAGCGAACCAGGCTTTTTATATAACTTTTCATCAGATTTTAAAAACGCTATGGTATCTACAAGCCTTAAAACAGCAAGACACAGCCTAGATGGCGGCGGAAGCGAAACAGTAACAAGTAAAATTTTCTTAGCTTCAACTACAGAAGTTGGCTTAGCTAACGAAGGCGGGATAGCAGAAGGAACAAAATTCCCAATATTTGATGGCGACGAAAGCAGAAAAGCCAAGCCAACAGCAGAAGCAGTAAGCAAAAGCAATTACACAAATTCAAGCTTAAATGCTTCAAGCCCTTGGTGGTGGTGGCTTAGAACACCTTATACGTCCAATTCGTGCAACGTCCGCATTGTCAACGACGACGGTTCTTCGGACTGGGGCAACGCGTACTATGGCGGCGGCGGCGTTCGCCCGCTTTGCAATCTGAAATCTGAAATCTTGGTATCTAATTCTACAGATTTGGACGGCGCATACACTATAGAATGGAATCAACCACCTACAACGCCAAGCGATATTAACGTACCATCAAAAGTTCAAGCAGGAAAAAGCCTTGAAGTAACTTGGGGAACATCAAGCGACCCAGAAGGAAATTCAGTAGGTTATATTCTTGAAAGAAAAGTAGACAACGGAAGCTACAGCAGAATTTATAAAGGTATCAACAGAAGCTACGCAGATACAATTACAAAAGGTTGGCAAAATGTAACATATAGAGTTAAAGCCTACGACAATTACGGTTCAGAATCCGGATATAGAACATCAAGCCAAAGAACAGTAAATAATAACGCCGACCCGGTTATTAATTCAAATTCAAGCAGCAATCTTGGAACAAAGACAGGCGCTTTTAATTTAAGCTACAGCGTAAGCGATCCGGACACAGGACAATCACTTAACGTTAAAGAGTATTTAAACGGAGTGCAAAAAAGAAGTTTTAGCGCTTCTTCAGGTTCAAACTATAGCTTTAATATTTCATCTACAGAATGGCAAGAAATATTAAACGGCACACAAAGAATTAAAATAGTTGTAACCGACAGCGAAGGCGGCCAAAGTGAAAAAGAATTTACATTTACAAAAAATGAAAATGAAATACTTTTCGAACTTAAAACGCCGCTTAATTCCGACGCTATGGTAACAAAAGCCCTATTAACACTTATAGGACAAATTCCAAGCGGAGCAATAAGAAAGATTGAAATTTGTAACAACGGCTACGATAGTAACCCAAGTTGGGAAGACGTAACAACAAAAGTAGAAAGAGGTTCTAAAATCTTCTTAACAAATAAGACTAAAACCGCTTCAAAATGGGGCGTAAATATTCGCGTATCAGTAAAAAGAAATGGTGCAAGCGGCGAATGTTATATAGCTTCTACAGGCGGAAACTTCGAGTAAAGGGGGAAACAGAATGGCAGTATTACACAGGGAAGATTCCATCATAGGAATTAAGCAGGTACAAGCCGAAAAACAAAAAGGCTTTATGACAGTTGGAAGACAGATTGCCAAACTTACCGTAGAATTAAACGAAAAAGAAAAAGTTATAGAAACTTTAGGCAAGCAGTTTACAATGAATATGCTTAAAATGGCACAAATGGAAAAAGAAATAGCACAATTAAAGGGGGGTAAATAATGGACTTTTTAAAATTAGCTTGGGAATATGAATGGATAACACTTGACGAATTAAAAACATTAGTAATTACAAAGGCTACACCTTGGGGGCAAATTACACCAGATGAATTTAAGGAAATAACAGGTCAAGACTTCAAGGAATAAAGGCGGTGCGGCAATGAAAGACGCAAGTATATTATTTGGGATAATTGCTACGGTGCTTGGGATAATTTCTACAGTATATGCTTATCAAAAAGGGTTAAAAACAGAATCTAAAAAAGATGGCGAAACGTCGGCAACTATTAGCCAACAAATCGAACACTTAACAGAATCAATTAACGAGATCAAAGAAACAACAAAAGAAACTAACCAATCAATAAGCAAATACGCAGAAAGAATTATCAAGCTTGAAGCACAGCAATTGGGAACAGAAAAAAGAATAGACAGTATTGTTAATCTATTAAAAGAAAGGGGAAAAGATATTGTTTAAACTAGCAATAGCTTTCTTGCTAGGAGTAACAAGCTTCTTCCTTTTTATGCTTTACTTGAAAAATACAAGCAAAGGCAGAAGAAAAAGAATTAGGACAAAAAAAGACGGAAGAAAACCAGAATTTAAAAAAATTGTGGTATCCTGCGTTTTATTAACCTACTTTTTAGGCGTAGTATTTGGGGCTTATATAGTATTTAAGTATGACTATAGCCAATTAGCCCCTTTACTTACCTTTATAGGCGCACCTACAACAGGTGCGATTCTTTCATATTGTTACGTAATAAGAACAGAAAATGCAATAAAGCTAAAACAGCAATACCCGGCAGAAACAGAAGGCTATACAGTAGATATTAATAATACAACCGTATAGCAGAAAGGGGATCTAATGAATAAAGAACAATTTATAGCAAAAATTGGACCATTAGCAAAAAAAGAAGAACAACAAAGCGGAATACTTGCAAGCTTAACAATCGCCCAAGCGATATTAGAAAGCGGTTGGGGTAATTCCGGGCTTACTGTAAAAGGTAACGCCTTATTTGGAATTAAAGCCGGCAGCAATTGGAGCGGCAAAGTATATAACGCAAAGACCCAAGAATGTTACGACGGAAAAAACTTTGAAACAATTACAGCAGGATTTAGAGCCTACAACACTTGGGAAGAATCAATCAAAGACCACAGCCGACTACTAACAAGCCTTACCAGGTATAAAAAGGTAGTTGGAGAAAAAGACTACAAAAAAGCCTGTAGAGAAATTCAAGCCGCAGGCTATGCAACAGATCCTAACTACGCAAATAAATTAATTGGGATAATTGAAGAAAATAACCTTAACCAATGGAACGCAGCAGAAACAGCAGCGAGAACAGGAGTAAGCGGAAAGATGAATGTAAACACTTTTATTAGCAAACTATACGATATTAAAAGAAACTATAGAACCATTTATGCGTGGGGTTGCTTCGGTGGAATAATGACAAATTCAATGGTGAAAAATAAAGCCAGACAGTACCCAAGTATGTATGATTCAGCAACAAAAGCAGCAATGAAGAGGGCGGGCAGCCAAGGGGCGTTCGGCTTCGATTGCGTAAACCTTATAAAAGGTATTCTTTGGGGTTGGAATGGTAGCAGAAACGCCACTTGGGGCGGCGCAGTTTATGCAAGTAATGGCGTTCCGGACGTATCAGCCGACGGAATGATTAACAAATGTATTGGCGTATCTTCTAACTTTTCAAACATTCAACCAGGCGAAGCAGTATGGCTTCCGGGCCACATTGGCGTATATGTAGGAAATGGGCGTGTAATTGAATGTACGCCAAAATGGAGTAACGGAGTTCAAGAAACCGCCTTACTAAACCACGGACCAATAGCAGGGCTTAACGGTAGAAGATGGAGCAGGCACGGAAAGATACCATATATCAACTACAACGGAGCAGTAGCACCACAGCCACAAAGACCAAGCAGCGGAAGCAAAAAGACCGTTGGAGAAATTGCAAAAGAAGTAATAGCGGGTGCTTGGGGCGTAGGCAACGACCGCAAAAGCAAGCTTGAAGCGGCGGGCTACAATTATAACCAAGTACAAGCAGAAGTAAATAACATTCTATCCGGAAGAAAACCATCAGCACCAAAAAAGACAGTCGCAGAAATAGCGAAAGAAGTATTACAAGGACAATGGGGCAACGGTAACGATAGAATCAACAAGCTAAAAGCCGCAGGATATAACTATAACGAAGTACAAGCAGAAGTAAACAGGCAACTTAGCGGCAGCGGAAGCGGTAGAAAATCCGTTACGGAAGTAGCAAAAGAAGTAATAGCGGGTAAGTGGGGTAATGGTAACGAGCGAAGAAAGAAACTACAAGACGCGGGCTACAATTACAACCAGGTACAAGCAGAAGTAAACAGATTATTATAATAAAGGAGATTTTAAAATGGAAAATACTTTAAACGCAGCATTAACAGGCTTAATAATCGCAATAGTGCCAATCTTAGCAACATTCTTAGCTAATGTTTTAAGACTACAAGCAAAAAAGATTAAAGAAGAAAACAAAGGCACACAACAAGAACAATTAAACAAGTATATAGATCTTGCTACAGGTACAATAATCGACGTAGTAAAAGCCGTAGCACAAACAACGGTAGATACACTTAAAAAGAACGGCGAATTTACAAAAGAAAAGCAAGAAGAAGCGTTCAACACAGCCAAAAAAGAAATAATAAGCATATTATCAGAAGACGCAAAGAAAGCGCTAGAAGAAGCTTACGGCGACGTAAACGCTTGGCTAGAAACAAGAATAGAAGCAGAAGTAAAGAACTTAAAAAAATCAGATAATCAACAATAAAAGAAGTATGTACTTATTAAACATAGCCTAATGGGGCAGGTAAATCCACTCTATTAAAATTAATAGCAAAATCTATTAAGCCTAGCAGTGGCAATATATTATACATGGGCCAAAGTATATTTGATAAGATAAATTGTTTAGATAATTTTGGCATACTTATAGAAACAGTATTTTATCCTGACCTTAGTGTTGTGGAGAACTTACAATTTTATTTAGACATTCACAATAAGGCTAAGTATAAAGAAAATATTGAGCCTACTTTGCAATTATTAGACTTATGGAATAGAAAAGATGACTATCCATCCAGGTTTTCTTACGGAATGAAGCAAAGACTAGCTTTATCCATTGCCTTAGTGGCAGAACCTGAAATACTTATACTAGATGAGCCTTTTGTAGGTCTTGACCCAACTGGTGTTTTAAAATTAATAAATATATTAAAAGAATGGTCAAAAAGTAGAAAAGTTTCCATGATCATCTCAAGTCACCAATTAGGAGAGCTTGAGTCTTTGTGTAATAGGTTCATATATATAGAAAATGGTAAATTGACACAATCATTTGATAACCTAAAAAACAGAAAACTTATTGTAAGATTGAAAAATAAGGTGAATTTGGATGGTTTCAATGATGAAAATATAACTATAGCCGAAGATGGACTTAGCTTAGAGCTTGATAAAACTATGGATAATGAAATCTTTAATTCACTTTTTCTAAAGCTTTCTTCTGCTAAAGCTATTTTAGAAATATCTGATAAAAGAGATGAGATTAATAAATATTTTGAAAGTTAGGAGAAGTTTTATGAATAATTTAATTATGCCCGTGTTTAAAACTATATACAAGAGAAAACCTGCGAAAATATTTATGTCTTTTGGCTTTTTTCCTATACTCTTAATGATTATATCGCTCTTACCCACTAATTTTATGCAGATTGGTGGGATAGATAACTCAATGAGCTTTATGGACTTTTTTGACTTATGTCAAAGCATAGTTTTTGATACTGTCCTTCCCTTAGTAGCCTTGATTTATCTGATTATTTATTCTATAAATCAAGAGATAGAAAAGGGTACCCTGTACCTTTATAAAGACTTAGATAGGAATAAAATAATAGATGCTAAAATAAAATCAATAATTTTAGTATATGTAGTTTTTTCTTTGATTACATTTCTTGCAGCGCTTATAGTTTACTACAGCCACTTTAAAAATCTAAGTTATGGATCAGGTGAATTTATTTCTAGTATTAGAAGTGATAGAGAAACTATGTGGATTTCTCTTATAGGAAAGCTGTATATATATATAATAACTATAGTTATTGCTGTATTTTTATCAATTAGGTTTAATAACAGTATTACCTTAGTCGTAACTTTATTTTTTGCATTATTTAGTAGTGTTTCTGAAAAATTAGGTTTTTCAAAATATCTATTTCCAAACTCCTACTATAAAATTTATAGTCAGTTTGGTTTTGGCAAGGCTATATTGATAATGACAGGGCTTCTTATAATATATCTTGCAATTTTCTATACTCTAAGTAGAAAATACTTCAAAAAGTTAGAGTTTTAAAGTGAATAATAAAAATATTGTATATAAGATTTTAAAAGAAAGTATTCCAGTACCAAAGCTTGTTCTTGGAATAATATTTAGTGTTATTTACCGATGATCTCAAAAAGTCTTATTTTTCAGTATTTTAGAAGTGAGAAATTTTGTGGATTTATGGTGGTAATATACATGCTAAAATAAGTAATTTGAGTAATGACAGTTTAAAGATTAGTTATAAAGCAATTGAGTGAGAACTTGATTGCTTTTGTTATGCAAAAAGTTAGAATGAGAAAATGGTTGAATATTGATATTCTACCACTTTTTATATTATGAGAAAGGGATTGGTATGAAAAAAATTTGAATACAAATTTGTTCAATTTCCAAAAGAAATAGGCTTTGATTATAAAAAGAAAATAATTGAGTCAGAAAAACAAACGCAAATAAATGCCAGATGTTATGTAAAGAATCTAACAGAAGAAAATCTTCAAAATAGAAAAAGGACGATTAGATAAATAAAAATCTAGTCGTTTTTTTATTACAAGAAAGGAGTTTTATATGAAAAAATTAGAACAAATAAGACAAGAGTCAAAAGAAATAAAAGATAAAATTGATGATACAGAAGAAAGATTAAGGCAACTAAAAAATCAAGAAAAAAACGAAAAGGACAAGAGAGGTAGAGGAGGGCGAAAGGCTCTCCTTATTTAGTACAAGGAGGAAATTGGGAAATATATCCGTCTTTAGAAATTTATAAGGATTAAATTGTAAAATGTGATATAATGATATATAGAATGAATATACAAAGCTAAATAACAAAAAGGCATAAATATAACTCATCAAACCTATCGATTTAGATGATGAAATTTATTATAGTAGAGAGTTCTTTAAGAATAAACAAAAAGCCGATATAGATAGTGCAATTGAAGATATAAAAATGAACTTTAAGAAGAATACCGGTAAATATGAATATTATTCTTCATCTAATAAATGATACAAACATATCACTTCAAAAGAGGTGACAATTGAGAATTAAGACCAAATCAAAAAGAAGTAGTCGATAATTTTGTAAAAGCTATAAGCATAGGAAGAAAAAATTTGTTTATGTATGCAGTAATGAGATTTGATAAATCATTTGCATCTTTATGCTGTGCATTAGAAATGAAAGCAAAATTAGCACTTGTAGTTTCAGCTAACGTTGAATCTATAGAATTAATACAAAGAATATTTAAGGAGTGAATATGACTAGTGATTACGAGTATATAGGAAGCGAGATAAAAAGAATAAGAAGGAGTAAAGGCTTATCTCAAAGAGATTTGTCAAAAATTGTAGATATTAGCGTAGAAAGCATTCGTAGAATCGAGAATAATTATAATAATCCGAGATTTGATAATTTAAATGATATATTAAATGCTCTAGGAATAGATTTCGAAATTACCTTGATGAACGAAAAGGGATCTTCATGGGAGACTATCAACAATAAGATTAATAAAATAAACAGAAACTTCTCAAATACCAATTATAAAACTCTCCAAGAAGATATAGTAGAATTGGAAGACTTAGATGTAAATTTGCCTAATAGGTACAAGGATATATTGAATCAATATATATTATATTATAAGGCAATATATGAAAATGAAGTGAAACACGATGATGAAAAATGTAGAGATTACTTAATAAAAGCTGCTAGAGTTAAAGACAATGAATTAGATCTGCTATCTTACATTCCCACAAGTGATATTGAAATAAGAATAATGACAAAGCTATCTGAGTTTTATGTTAATACAGAAGATTTAAAGAAGGCAAGTAAAATTTTGGATAACTTATTAAATAATTTAGATTTTTATAATCCTAACTATATCAATATACTATACAATAAAGCAAGATTTTTCTATATGGCTTCTTCCTATAAAGAAGCAGTAGCTATATCCTACAGGGCTCTAGAGCTAAGCTCCGCTACTAATAATTATAATAGAATAATTTTAATATACTACATTTTGGGAATTTCTAAGTACAAATTAGGAGTAAAAGATTATCTAGAAGACATAGATAAAGCTTTAAAACTTTGCGATTTAATGTTAAAAAAAGAACTAAAATCATCTTTGATTAAAAGTGTTAATCATATATTAAAAAAGTAATACCTAGTAACCCCACAAAAGTGTGGGTTATTTTTTTTGAGGAAATGTGTTATAATACAAAAAGTAGTATTTCTATAAAAAAACGTTGTGAAAATTAGAATAATGAAGAATGAGCTTAGCATTATAAAAAATATGGTTCTTGTTACATGCAGCGGTACAATTGGCAGAGTATCTTTAGTCCCTGAACATTGGAATAATTGGACTGTAAATCAACACGTTATGAGAATTTTAAGCAAAGCACCTTATTATTCTTTAATTTTTGTGTGGTTAAATTCAGAGTATGGAAAAGAATTAGTATTAAGACAAAAATATGGCTCGGTTGTTGATGAAATTACAGATAAGCAACTTGGAGATGTTGTTATTTACAGAAGTTAGCTGAAATAGAAGTCAAAAGAATATATAATAATAGAAAGGAAAAATATTTTTAGGTGGAAAAGAGATTGGACAGTTAAATCCAGAAAATAAAAAATATCTTTCTTTAACCCATCATTCTAAAAAAACGAAAGATCTTTCAAATAAAGAGGAGACGGTAGTAATATGAGTCAAACAAAAGAAACAAATATAAAAAATTTCAAAAAGACAAAAATAATATATATTATAATGATGTCTTTATATGGATTTGCAGATAAACTTTATGGTAGTATATATATTGCATTTATGCGATCTGCAAATTTATCTATGCTTCAAATATCTAATCTATTCAGTATTGAACAAATTTTATTAGCAATTTTTGATTATCCTACTGGTACCATATCAGACAAAATAGGTAGGAAAAAAATAGCATCTCATGGCTTTATAACTTGGGGAATCAGTTTACTAATATTTGCTTATTCTAAAAACTATACTTATTTTTTAATTTCAATGATTTTAATGTCATTAGGACTAGCACTTATCTCTGGAGCACCAGGTGCCTGGCTTGTAGATCATATGATAAAAGATGGCGTTTACGAAGAAAGGACTAAAATATTCCCACAAATACAAACTATAGTTAGTTTTTTTGCAATAATAGCATCTATTTTTTCATATTTTTTTATAGATATATCTAAGAACTTACCTATTATAGCTGCTGGACTAATCTCTATATTTACAGGTTTGTACTCATACGTTGTGGGAGAAGATAATTATGGATTTAGTAAGCATCCTAGTCTATTAAAAACGTTGAATGAAAACTTGAAATCTTTTCTTAAAGATAAGAGAATGATACTCTTAACAATAAAAAAATTATTGTCGTATGTTTCTTTTGTGGCTTTTATACTTTATTGGCAAATATATCTAACGGAGACACTAGAATTAGAAGCAAAGTTTTTACCAATGTTTCTTATTATATTTATGTTTTCTTTAACTGCTGGAAATTATCTGTCTTCGAGAATTGCAAATAAGTTAGAGAATTATTATGTATCTATCGTTGGACTTATAGTAAGTGCTGTAGGTTTTGCATTATTAATTCTGGGGGATAATTTAATAACATTTATCATAGGCTCTATTCTTATTGAAATTGGATTTGGAATAGAACAAGCTATGACACCTACATGGACTATGGAATATATTAAAAGTGAAGTCAGAGCATCATATGCTTCAATATTTAGTACGATACAATCCATATTTGGATTCTTTATTATAAATTTGTTAGGCTTTTTCTCTGAATTAGCAGGTATAAATATTGTATGGCTACTTGGAATTGTAGTTATTTTTCTTGAAATAGGTATTGTTCTATTATTTGTTAAAAAATATAAATCAACAAGGAGTTAAAAGTTTAATGGATAAATATCGTGTAAATGTCAATTGAAAAATGAGCAACTTTATAATTGAAAACTGGTTTATATTCAAGGCTATGTAATATTAAGATAAGCTCAATTAGCATAAGAGTGGACAGATATTGATGCATAAAAAATGTATCAATATCTGTCCACTCTTATATCATAATTTAGGGTGATACACAAAATTATTTACAGACCCACAGAACCTTTTTTAAGCTTTCGTAATAGCATTATATCATCTTTCAATTTCCTTCCTATAATAATCTTCATAGTTTTTCCTATATTGAACAAGGTCAGAAGCTAGTGAGGTTGTATTGCTAAAAAGCCACTAAAATTGACTAAGGAGTGATCGATTAGTATTACTCCTTATTTTTTTAAAATATTATAAAGGAAGTGTTTAGTTTGAATAGGATACAAAATATACTTAACTGATATAACAATTTTAATAATAAAACTATAAACATTATTGGACTTGAAAAAAGAGTATGAAAGATAGTGTAATGAGTTGCGACTTATGATATAATATAACAAAGAGGTGATAAGTATGGGTATAGAAATAAAAACTTTACCTATGCATTTGCAAGTATCAATCAATGGCTTTTTAAAGGCTAGAGAGGACAAAGACGATATATTGGAAGCAATGTATTGGGGAGAAATTTATGGCTCGATAAATTCTGCAGAGGTTGATAGAGAAATATCCAGCGAAGTCGCTTGGGAATTAAGAAGAAAATATTTAGGAATGGAGAAAGAACAATGATTAACTTTAGTAACTGTGATATAGATTTATCAGTAAACTATAATGGAGCCAATGGTAAGAAAGCTTGTATAATATATAATAATGAAAGATATATGATAAAAACGGCAGGATTAGCAAAAGATAATCCTAATATAAAATATTCAAATAGTTGTATAAGTGAATATGTTAGCTGCAACATAATTAATAAGCTTGGATATGAAGTTCAAAAAACTATTTTGGGCGAATTTAATGGCAAAATGGTGGTAGCTTGTAAAGATTTTAGAGAAAACGGCAAATATACATTCTATGATTTTGCTTCATTAAAAAATAATATTGTTTTTAGCTCAACAAACGGAACAGATGCAGAGCTATCGGAAGTGCTAACAACTATTGAGGAGCAAAACTTAATTCAAGTAGATAAGTTTAAAACTTTTTTCTGGGATCAGTTTATTATAGATGCTTTTCTTGGCAACTTTGATAGACATAATGGCAATTGGGGTTATCTTTATAATAATGAGACAGGACTATGTAAGCCAGCACCTATATTTGATTGCGGCTCTTGTTTATATCCACAATTAGCAGAAGATCAAATGAAGATTGTATTAGAAGATGAAAAACAGATAGACGAAAGAGTATATGTCTTTCCTAACTCTGCATTAAAAATAGGCGGAGCTAAATTAAATTATTATAAATTTTTAAAAAATACAGACAATGTAGATTGTCATAATGCTTTAAAAAAGTTTGTAGAAAGATATGACAAAGATAAGGTGTTGCAAGTGATTAATGATACACCTCAAATATCTGATATTCACAAAGATTTTATATATACAATGCTAAATAATAGACAAGAAAAGATCATTATGTATTCCTTAGAGAATAATATCAATATCAGTAAGGACAAAGGCAGCTTGTCAATATTAAAACAGATAGAAGAGTATAAGAAAGATGCAAATATTATAAAAAGCGTCAAAAAACATAATAATGACTTAGAATTATAGAGTGAGTTTTATACTCACTCTATTTTTAAAGCATATTTTAAGCATAGCACGGCTTTTAAAAGCATATCCATATACTTAATAGTTTTGGAGCGTAAAATTGAGCTATGGGCCTATTAAGTTACTTAAAATTGAAATGAGCGAATTGGAGGTATAAAATGAATAAATTAGAGAGAATTCTTGATAAAATTGAGAAAGAAAATAAGAAAAAAGAGGATTCGGCTGAAAAAATTAAAGAGCTTAAATTACAAGCTAAAGAACTTGAAAAAGAATTTGAAAATAAAAGAAAAATTGAAAAAGGGGAAGCCTTTGAAATGTTTGAAAATAAAATTACAAGTAAAGCTACTTTAACTGATGGTAAATTTGTTTATGATTTTTTAGAGTTCGTATTTGAAGACGAAAAATTTAAAGATATATTAACTGATTTAACTGATTCATATTTATCTAATAAATAACATAAATTTTAAGCGATGTATATCAAGTAAAATTTATGTAGCACAAGGGTTAGGGAATGTAGTTCCCTTATATAATTAAAAGGTGGGGGGGGTTTATCTCTCCACCTTTTTTTCTTTGTCCTTATCTTGACCTTGATAGTTATCATAATTGTTTTTATATTGTATATATTTAGAAAAGTTGTCTTTATTAACATTATACTTATCCATTAGCTTTTCTTTCTCTGCCTGTAATTTATCTAGCTGTTCCAATATATTTTTAGTGTCTGGTAGCTTTCCATATTTTTTCAAAATATCTTCAGCTGATTTTATATATATAGTAAGCTCGCTTTTATATTCGCTTTCAAATTCTTTATCGTTTGGATTCTTCTTGTGATACTTATATATTTCTCTGTACATATTTATAGTGTGAACATTTTCCATATCGTTAGATAAATCACTCATTTTCTTTTCTATATTTTTAATATTATCCATAATATTTTGTCTGTCATTGGCTGTTTCTTGTATAAGTTTTTCTAACTGTGCCTGTGAATTAATTCCTAAGTTTCTTAACTCTACTATAGTCTCAGCCATAGCTTTTAAATTGTGTTTAGTCGCCCAGAACTCATATCCTTTTGAAGTTTTTACTTTTTTAGATGTAGATAAATTAATAACATTATTAACTCTCTTCTTGTTAGGATTATTTCTATTCTTAACGGATTCATTAATTCTTTCTTTAATTTTATCTTCTGTATAATCTTCGCCAATAGTTTTAGCACGTGTAAATCTTTTCTTATCCTTATGTTTAAATGCAATATATTTTCCGTTCTTAATTTCATAATCTAATTCTTTCATATTTTTTAAAAACTCATCCCAAGAATTAGATTTATTTATCATTCTATCAATATCGAACTGCAATTTAGATTTCCATGATTTGCCTTGTTTGCTTTGCTCATATTCATACCAAGATTTCCCAGCAGTTTTATATTTTCTTTTATATGCTTCATAATATTTGTCAATCACTGATAGCTTATATTTTTCACATAACTCATCACTTTTAGTTCTAATTATATGATAAGTTCTTTTATTAGATCTATAGCATTTGCCTGTTTCAAAATTTACATTATTAAAAATAATGTGGTTGTGAATATGCCCTCTATCTATATGAGTTGCTAGTATAAATTCATACTCATCTTTCAATACTTTTTTGCATAGCTCCATTCCAATTTCGTGTGCTTTTTCTGGAGTAACTTCGCCTGGTAAAAAAGATTGAATTAAATGTCTTGCGTAAACAGTTCCTTTTGTGTTGTTACTTTTTCTTGTCTCGTCAAATTGTTTATATGCAGTAGATGGATTACATTTATATGATGATACCAAAATATTTTCATCTGTTTTTTCTTTCTTAGTTATATAATCTATAGCTAAATTTACTGTTGATTTTATTGGATGAATTTTAGTAATCGCCATTATTTTCACTCTCTTTTTTCTTAGGACTTTTTAATAACTCTGAATATAATTTACATAAACTCTTAGATAAATTATCTAAATCTTCCTGTATCTTTTTCACATCGTTTTTATAAATAACTGCGTTTGTATTTGCTACTTTTGCTATCTGGTTTATGTTATTTCCTACCTTAGAAATTTCCCATTGCAAATCTCTAAATGGATTAAGATCAACTACATTAATTTCTTTTTCTAAGACGCATCTTCGAATAAAATGACTCATAGTTTTGCACTTAGCTTTTCTCATTTTCTCTTCAAAAAGATCTCGCTCTTTTTCCGTTAATCTAATTTCTAATCGTTCATTTCTAACTCTATTTTTCATACATTTCTCCTTTCACGACTTACTTAATTGGGGTCTTAGGGTTCGCCCTAACAAGCTTGAAATTGATAAAAAAAGAAGCAGACCTTTTACGGTTTGCTTCATCAATTTCTTCGCAAGTGTACGGACACTTGCTGTGCTTGCTACTAACAAAACTACAATAAAGACTGCTTTCAGATTCGCTTACATTTTTCTGTAAAATCTGTCCCTAATGAGCAATATTATTATCAAGCTTTAAGCTTATATATTATTTTGTTTTATATATTTAGTCTGCCAACATTTCACTTGTTCTTTCATTTAATACTGATATAAAAGCAAGCACTTTTGCTAAAAATAATGGCAAGCCAATAGGACTTATTAGAAATGCAAATATTAATGCAAATATACCATATTTAGTTTCATGGTTAATGAATGCTGCTATTGCTCCGACAATAGAAAGTAGCATGAAAATATATAATATTCCACTACTAATACTTACTAAAAATGTCAAAAAATTTATAAATATACTAATTATTAATTTAACTGGAAAATATAAAATATATAAAAACTTTTTCATAACTTAAACTCCTTTACTTAAATTTATTTATATAATATTCATCTTTGTCTAAGTGTGACATTCTTATTTCTGCCATTGATTTACTTACCTCAAATATTGTTGATAGGGTTTTAGCATCTTCATATATAAATTTCTTAACTAAATGAACTGGCATTAAAATATTTTCTGCAAAAATATTTGCTTGTCTTTCAAAAATATTCTTAGTATTTTCATTAAATTTTATTAAATCATGTTTTAAAAGCTTGTGATGATTTAAAACTATATGTCCAACTTCATGTGCGAGAGTAAATCGATTTCTTTTTGTTTTATTCTCAAGCTTACTTATAAAAATATTATAATTTCCATCTTTATAAATTGTAAAGCCATCTTTTGAGACTTCTTTAAGTTTTTCGTCATCATATATAATCAAATTCCATCTTGTTTTTTGTATATATGTTTCTAGTGGGGCAACGTTTGAATTTTCATTACTTATATTAGGAACCATTGCTCTTCTATAAAAATTGTTAATTGTAGTATATAAATAATAATTGCTATTCCAATTCATACTAATTACTCCTAAATTGATTAATCATTGATATTATTATTTCTTGTTGCTCTTTGTTTAGAGTTTTTATATCTCTTGCTAGTAAAAGGATTTCTTCTTCATTTGCATTTCCTTTTTTATTTTCAAGAAGATCACTTCTTTTTATATATAAAAATTGACATATCTTATCTATTTTATCCATTCTCGGCATGCTGTTTCCTGTCATATAACTAGAAACAGTAGTTTTTGCAACACCAATATAGTTAGCCAGCTCAGTTTGAGTTTTTCCTCTTAAGTTTAAATAATATTTAAGGTTGTTTACAAAGTTTTCTTGTATGTTTGGCATTTTAATACCCCCTTATTACTTATATTATACACTTTAATTGTAAAAAATACAAGTATTTTTGCAATTATTTAGAACTTATTTTAAAAAAAAGCACTTGACAATCCAATTAAATTGTACTATAATGTTTTTATAGATGAAGAGGTGAAGGAAATGTGCTTAGAAAAAATTAGCTTAAAAAGTGCAAGAGTAAATGCAGGATATACCCAGAAGGAGGTTGCTAGCAAGCTAAGAGTTGCCGAAACAACAGTTCTTAATTGGGAAAATGGAAAATCAATGATTAACGCTAAAAATTTATTCAAATTAGCATATCTTTATAAGGTTAAAGTAGACAATATTTCTTTGCCTTATGTGTGCAATTAAAATGGACTTAAATATTAAATATAAATTCGTTATGTGAGATAGATAAATATATAGTAATAGTAAAGGAGAGTATAGAAATGGAAAGAGCTATAGTTAATAGCAAAAATATAAAAAGAAATAGAATAAAGATAAATTTTTATGCACCATTTTGGCAAATATTAAAAGTTATAGGTGTTACTATAGGAGTTTTAAGCGTAGTTGTATTATTTTACATGTTTTATATTTTAATGTGGGTTATGATGGGGTGTTAATATGTATAAAGTGAAATATTCCAATCTTAAAATTTGCAAATCAATAACTTTATTATTTAATGATTATAAAGAAATTAATCGATATTTTGAAAAATACGATCTTGAAATAACTGATGGAGCAAAAAACATCAGGTATGAAGATTGTAAAATAAATGTTATAAAAATATAGATTTAGTTTACTAGCTTAAGTTTAATAATATAAACTACAACTTAATAGACCAAGACAAGACGTTCCTCATTTTTAGAGCGTGCAAACATATTCGCCATAACCTTTCTTTAATTTGGTGGTACAGAAGAAAGAAAGCTAGCGACAAAATAGAGTTAAAATATAAGCGTGGAAGCTTATTCGCGTAGACGGAAGTGAGGCATAATGATACTTCTTTGGTAAAGGCCGTTCATCCGAAACAGAACGGAGGTGAAATTCCTATGTTGCCATTTTCCATTGGCACTTGTTAAAGTCAAAAAACTTATTTATAGATAAATAATAGATATAGATATAGTAATAGTATAGGAGAATAAAATGAATGATAATAATATTAATATAGACAATAGTATAGATGTTAAAATAAAAGATAAAGCCTTTCTAACTATAAGAGAAGCTTCAGAATATTTCGGAATCGGTCAAACTAAGATTAGATTCTTAACTGATCAAAGTAATTGTGACTTTGTTCTATTTAATGGCAGTAAAAGACTGATAAAAAGAGCTAAAATGGAAAAATATTTAGAAGCCCAGTATTCAATTTAAGCTTTTCAAACGAGCTTGTTTGTGATATAATAATTCAAACGAGTTCTTTTTTGTTTAGTGATAGGAAAGGACGGGTTTTATTTTGAAAAGAAGAAAAGATAGTAAAGGAGTAGTTCTTAAGGAGGGTGAGTACGAAAGATCAAATGGTACTTATGAATATAAGTATCGGAATAGATTTGGCGAAAGAAAGTCAATATACGGCAAGACCTTAGTTGAACTTAGAGAAAAAGAAAATAATGTTTTAAGAAATTTGCTTGATGGTATTGATAGTTTTGATTCAAATGTAAGTATAAATGATATATTTGAAATATGGAAAAAAATTAAAAGAGGGTTGAAAGATAACACTTTTAAGAATTATATTTACATGTATCAACAATTTGTAGAACCAACTTTTGGCAAACTAAAATTAAGTAAGCTTAAAAGAACTGATGTTAGAAGCTTTTATAATAGGCTAAAAGAAGATGGAAATTTAAAAGTATCTACAATCGATTGTGTTCATACAGTTTTGCATCAAGTTTTAGATGTAGCTGTAGATGATGAATATATTAGATTTAATCCATCTGACAACGCTTTAAAAGAGCTCAAGCTTGCTTATCAAAATGAGTCAGAGAAGAAGAGAGCAATGACTTTAGAACAACAAAAAGCGTTTCAAGACTTTTTGTATAAGTGTAATGATTACAAAAGATGGTATCCAATTTTTTATATAATGCTTTGGACTGGAATGCGTGTAGGCGAAATTACTGGTCTTCAGTGGGATGACTTAGATTTTAAGAATAACATTATCAACGTTAATAAAACTCTTGTTTATTATAGTAAGGGCAAGGGTTTAAGTCTAAGATATGCAATTAACACTACTAAAACTGAAGCTGGCACAAGGAAAATACCTATGACAAGCGAAGTTAAGAAAGCATTCTTGATGGAAAAAGAATTACAAGAAGCATTTAATGTTAAGTGTTGCGACTCAATAGGTGGATATAATGATTTCGTTTTTCTTAACAGATTTGGGAATGTCCACAATAATGGAACTCTTAACAAAGCTTTAAGAAGAATTGTTAGAGACTGTAACTTAGATATAATTGACAAGTCTTATAGTTCATCTAGCGAAGCAGTATTGTTGCCACATCTTAGTAACCATATTTTAAGACATACATTTTCTACTAGACTTAACGAAAACAATGTGAACGTTAAGGTTATACAAGCTATTTTAGGTCATGCAGATGTTTCAACAACTATGGATATATATGTAGACACTACAGAAGATTTTAAGAACGACTCAATGAGAGAATTTGAAAAGTCTATGAAATTTATGTTTTAATTTATTACGACTAACTTACGACTGATTTACGACTGATTTTAGTATAAGCATAATAAGAAATATAGACTTACAACATAATTTTCTAAGTAAAAGTTAGTAATATGCACACTTAGTGATTTATGTAAATTTATGTATAACTTGAGAAGATTTTTCCAACGATGAAACCGCTTGCAAAGGACCTCGGTGAAAACGGCGAATCATCAAAACACGACGAAGAACCTAAGGTTGCAAAAAAACTCGACTTGTCAAAAGTTAAAGTCGAGCCGCTTTTTGAAGATTTTGTAGACTTTGAAAAATTCTCGGAATCAGATTTCAGAGTTGTTAAAGTTAAAGCATGTGAAGAAGTTCCAAAGTCAAAGAAACTTTTAAAGTTCACTCTTGACGACGGAAGCGGAAAAGACAGAACAATCTTATCAGGTATTAAAAATTTCTATAGCGCAGAAGAACTTATAGGAAAAACTCTTCTCGCAATAACAAACTTACCTCCGAGAGAAATGATGGGAATCGAATCTTGCGGAATGCTTCTCTCAGCGGTCTGTGACTATGATGGAAAAGAACTTTTAAATTTAATAATGCTTGATGGAAATATTCCGGCAGGCGCAAAAATATATTAAAGAACACGCTAATTATGAAACTGGGGTTTGTTATGAATCCCAGTTTAATTTTTATAATTGGGTTAATAGAAATATTAAACTATACAATAAAATTAATTTAAAGAAAAATAAATATTAGATAATCTCAGACGATAGAAATTAAAAACTATATCGTCTTTTTTTATTTCAAAAAAGGAGTTTTAGATGAAAAAAATAAAACAACTAAGACAAGAGTCAAAAGAAATAAAAGATAAAATAGACGATACAGAAGAAAGACTAAGGCAACTAAAAAATCAAGAAAAAAAGATATTAAAACAAGACATAGTGAAAAAAAGAAAAGAAAGAACTCATAGGCTCATAACAAGAGGAGCAATCTTAGAAAGCCTTATAGAAAATGTAGAAGAATTAACAGATGAAGAAATAAAAATTCTACTAGAAGAAGCAACAAAGACAAAAGAATTTAAAAAAACACTAAGAATAATAAGAGAAAATTAGGGAAAATATAATAATTAAATCTCCCTTAGATTTACTAAGGGCGCAATTATACACCCTAAAGGGTGCTTGCGTCCTGCGGAGCCAAACCCTTGCAGGGAGCAACAACCATTCGCTTTGGGTCTGCCCCAGCCAAATATCTCCAACGAAAATTTATTTGAGTTGTAGAGATAATTAGGCGAGGGTATTAAAAGTCAAGGGTAAATAAACTCGCTAACGCTCGCCCTTGACTTTTAAAATTTGAAATGAACAAAACAATTAAGCCGACTAACTGCCTGTACCCGTAAGGGTGAAACAACAAAAATTAATTCAGTAGTCGGCTTTTTTAATTCTATCAGGGTCTGCCCCTGCCAATCATTCACCACGAGCTTGCGAGTGGATTGAATGATTAGGCAAAGGGTATTTCAAAACGCTCATTCACAAAGTGGATATAAAAAATCTGTTAAGCCTCCACCTAAAACAACAAAAAAAGAAAGGAAGTGATAAAAACGGCAGACAGTTTTCATTTTTCAGTAAACATAATATCAAGAGGAAAAGGAAAAAGTGCAGTAGCAAGTGCATCATATATAAGTGGAGAAAAAATAAAAAATGGATGGGACGGAATAACCCAAGACTATACAAAAAAACAAGGAGTAATTAGCAAGGAAATATATTTACCAGATCACGCACCAGAAGAATATAAAGACCGAAAAACCTTGTGGAACTCGGTAGAACTTTTTGAGAAAAACTCTAATGCCCAACTTGCAAGAAACTTTATCATATCCCTACCAAAAGAGTTAAGCATAGAAGAAAATAAAAAGATGATAGAAGAATATGTTCCATTATTTGCTTTCCAAGTTATGGAAATAGATACTATCAAATAACAGGAATAGATGAATACAGCAGGAAACGAGTACTTAAAATAGTAAAAGAAAAGAGCACATATGAGACTAGCAAATATCTAAAGGAACTTGAGGCAAAAATGGGATTTCAGATTCGAATGATCCAGGTAGACAATGGCTATGAATTTGTAAATGATGATGATCGAACGGACAAGGAAAGTGCATTTGAAAAGGCAGCAAAAGCATTAAA
>QWCH01000637.1_pt1 | contig 61779 bp, 48 predicted proteins | sample 1972671 | NCBI WGS metagenome assembly QWCH01 (sample SAMN09866713, study PRJNA288562) | Human gut metagenome isolate term3_stool, whole genome shotgun sequencing... | isolation source: gut | host: Homo sapiens | place: USA: California
ACCCCCGACCCTCTGGGTGTAAACCAGATGCTCTGAACCAGCTGAGCTAAGCGCCCGTGTTGCTTGATTGCGGATGCAAATGTAGTGCATTTTTTGAATACTGCAAAAGATTCGAAATATTTTTTCCAAGAAAAATAGATAAAGATAATTTTTTAGGAACAGAGGAATTGAGAAAAGAGTGAACTTTTATGTGTAAGAAGCGATGTAATGTGTTGAATATTTGTCGAGTGGAGGTATCAGTTATATCAGATTCTTCCGAATATCCCAAGGTTATCCTACCGTAATAATATCTCATGAAACTTACCGGACGGTTATATCTTACTTGCATCACCTATCGGTAACGGTGATGTAAGCGGGAGATAAGCTACCTGTGACCGTGTAGAGGTAGTAGAACTTTAGGAATAGGGTATGAATATACTATTTGGAGCATAAAGTGGCAGAAATATGAGAATTGTCCGATAATTTAAAAATATGAATTGATATATTAAAAAACGAATTTGAGGACTTGATTTTTTTTGTGAGCTTGCTTAATTTTGCGAACTGATTATTTTATAATTCTTAAATGAAAAGAAAGATGAAAAATTTGTTATGGGCAATAATAGCCATGGTAATGTGCTTATTTGCAGCTTGTAGTGATGATGATGATGACAAAACTCCGCAAGGGCCGACGATGACATACGCCGGGAAATTACCTTCCAAAGTCGGGAATTACTCTTTCGTGTATGATGACAACGGTCGCTGTGTTCAAGTTAAAAGCGGTTCTTATGTGTTGGGAGAGATTGATTATGACAAGGGAATTTTAATCTCTGATGACGAGGAGGCTAAAGTGTCGTTTACCGGTAAGGGATATATCAAAAGTATTAAAGCATCGTGGGATTATAAGGATGAAGATGGTAGTTATAAAGGAAGTGGAGAGATTTCTTTTTCTTATAACGGAGATGGTCAGCTAACGTCTTATTCGGAATCTTCTAGCGAGAGTGGTAAGGAAGACGGGGAAAGTTTTTCTTATAAGGGGACTTATAAAGCTACCTACATGTGGAAAAACGGAAACTTGGTTAAGGTTGTGACCGAGGAGATGGACACGGAGGATGGTGAGAAGTCGGAAGCCGGTTCCACTTGCACGATTGAGTATGGCGACCAGAAAAATGAACTGGGGCAATACTCTGTGGGATTAGCAGACGTTCTTGACATGGAGGATGCAGATATTTTCGCGTATGTCGGAATGCTGGGAAAGGCATCGTCTTATTTTCCGGTTTCATACACGGAGGAGTGGTACGAGAAAGATTCGGATGGATACGAAAACGAGGGGACGGATGACAGTAATATGACATACTCTTTCAATTCAGATGGGACCATTGCAACGGAGTATGTCAATGGAACATCATATAATTATTCTTATATCACCTATGATGAAGATGATTCTTTGGGACGGTCTTCGGTGTTCGAGGATAATTCTGATGCCAAGAGTTTGAACTTCCGTTCATTCTTTATGCGTCACCGTGGTAGAAAGTAGTTTTTAGAAATTTTGGAAACGAGTATCCATTTTTGAACGTGGATACTCGTTTTTTTATTCTTGTTTCTTTTTTACTTTGTCGATAAATATCGTGTCGAAAAGTTCGCCGCGGGTGAGTTTGCCGTTTTGAAGGCAAATGGCTTCAATTCGTCCTCTCGCGCACAGCGTTTGTTCCGGGAGCTTGTAGATGTCTTCAAAGAATACCAGTTTGACTCCTTCCCTTTCGTAGGCGACTTTCACGACAAAACGGTCACTGCCCCGAAGCGGGTGTTTGTAGGAGATGTCTATACGGGCGACCATGACGTCGATGCCTTGGTCGTGCAGGGCGGAAAAGCTGGTTCCGGTGGTTTCCAAAAATTCATGACGGGCATGTTCCATGTAGTGCTGGTAGTTGGAATTATTTACCACGCCTTGCAGGTCGCATTCGTAGTCCCGTACTTTCATTTCTATTTCAAATTCAAATTCTCTCATGATTATAAGCCTAACGATTCGTTGATAAGAATGATTTTTACCCGTTTCCGCGGGAATGATTTCTCTGTAATGGTCCACGTGTTGCATATCCGGTCGGCACTCTGGCAATTCATGCAGGTTTTGGTTTTCTGGCAAGGAGTATGCAGGTTCGTGTGACGGATGGCATTCAATGGTGCTGCCACGGTGCGGATGCGTTCCATGGCTTGCTCGATGTTCTCGACAATTTTGTTGGTACCGATAAAAAGAGCGACGTGCTCGGGGCCGAAAGTGAGTCCCGCTACCCGGTTGCCTACCATGTCGATATTGACAAGTTGTCCTTGTCGCGTGAGGGCGTTCGTGCCCGTGAGGAACAGGTCGGCGTGGAGGGCTTGGCGACGCCAGTAAGTTTTTTGTGCCCGGCTATATCCTTCTTGAAAGGTGCGGATGAGGATGCATTCGGGATTATTGGCGATCTCGTCCAAAACGCCAGTGGCTTTCATGGTCATGGAATCTCCCCACGACACGGTGGCGGGTTTTATTTTCTCGAAAATCTCCTTGAAGAAAATTTCTTTTGCTTCTTCCCGGTTTTCGGCGTAATAAACCTCGAAATGGTTGCTTTCCAAGGCTTTTATCGTGCGGATTATGATTTCTTTTTCCATAGAGTCGTTTTTTTATTGTTTTCGCCCGTAGAGCTTTTTACTCAAGATGTTACAAGATGTAATGCAACTTTTTGTATGCCGGACACGTTATTGTGTTTGAAGTAACAAAGATAGTGAATCGTTGATTTTTTTGTATTTTCGCGAGAGATATTCTGTTCTGAAATGAATTATTAATCAATTAAAACCTTGATGATGAGGAAAGTGTTTTTGCTTTTACTTTTGGTGGCTTGTTACACGGGAGTTTTTGCGCAGTTGGCGTTGAAGTCTGAGAGAGGGGATTTTGAGGCACGTTTGATTGGTCGGGCGTTGTTTGACGGGGGAGTGTTTTTTAGTGATAAGACTTCGTTGGGAAATGCCGCGGAGGTGTATGATTTGAGGCTGGGGACGGTGGTGCGTTTCCTTGAGCGTTGGACGGGGAAGATTGAAGTGGGATTTGCCAAGAGCAAAGTATCCATGAAAGATATTTTTATAGAATACCGTGACGGGAAGAATCTGTTCCGGGTGGGACATTTTTTTGAACCTTACTCGTTGGAGTACCGCATCGGGAGTTCGGATATGAAGTTCAACGGGGCGGCAGTGACCGGAATCGCTTTCGGTGACCGTCGTAAGTTGGGAGCGAGTTATACGTACAATGTCGACCTCTTGAATATTTCTGCCGGGGTATTTAGCGATAAAGATGTGGATAACACGGAGAAAGGTGACGAGGGATATGCTTTGTCGGGGCGGGTGCTGTATCGTCCTTATCTGAATGGCGAAGACGTGATGCATATCGGGTTTTCTTCCCGGTTTAGCGCGTTGGGGGATGCGGAGGAGAGTAAGGTGGTGTATTCTGCTGGGGCTCCTTCCAATTTGATTCCGGAGAAGTTTTTGCGTGCCAACGTGACGGATGCTATCAATGAATGGCGGTTCGGTGCGGAGGTTGTCATGGTGCTTGATAAATGGTACGTGCAGAGCGAATACTTGTTGGCTCACGTGAATCGTCGGGCGGCAGTGGAGAATTATAATGGCGACGGTTGGTATGCGCAGGTCGGTTATGCTTTGTTGAACGGGCGTTACGCTTATAATAAAGAGAGTGGTATGGCGGTTGCCCCGGGAGAAAAGTGCTTGGAGCTTTTGTGTCGTTATAATATCACGAATATGAACGATAAAGATGCCGGAATCATGGGGGGCAAGCAAAATGACTTGTCTGTCGGTGGTATTTATTATTTTAATAAATACGTTTCGGCAAAGATGAGTTATAGTCTGGTGAGTTTGGATAAACATGCTCAAGAGGGAGGGAAACAGACGTTTAGTATGATTCAAGGGAGAATCCAGTTGAGCTTCTAAACAATTGAAAATTGAAAGTTGAAAATTGAAAATGAAGGGATTGCTTCGGGCAGCAAGGGGAGTAGTGTTGGAATGTGGGGTGAAATCTAAAATTTAAAATCTAAAATTATTCGATGCGTGTTTGTATAGCGGAAAAGCCGAGTGTGGCGAAAGAGATTGCGGAGGTGTTGGGAGCCAAAGTGCGTCGGAATGGTTATTTCGAGGGGAATGACTATTGCGTGACGTGGACATTCGGGCATCTTTGTTCGTTACAGGAACCGCACGAGTACACGGAAAAGTGGAAGTTCTGGAATTTGTCGGTACTGCCGATGATTCCGTCCTCGTTTCGAATCAAGTTGATTGATGACGAGGGGATTAAACGGCAGTTTGCTGTTATCGAGGAGTTGTTCAATCGGGCGGAGATGGTGATAAATTGCGGTGATGCCGGACAGGAGGGAGAGTTGATACAGCGGTGGGTGATGACAAAGGCGAAGTGCAAGGCTCCGGTGAAACGGTTGTGGATTTCGTCGTTGACGGAAGAGGCAATCAAGGAGGGGTTTGATAAGTTGATGGACGCGAAGGATTTTGACACGTTGTATGCGGCGGGTTCGGCAAGGGCTATCGGCGATTGGTTGTTGGGAATGAATGCCACGCGGGCCTACACGTTGCGTTACGGTAACGGGAAAAACGTGTTGTCAATCGGGCGGGTACAGACGCCCACGTTGGCGTTGATCGTGGATAGGCAAAAGGCGATAGAGCAGTTCAAACCCGAAACTTACTGGGAGGTGCGGACGGATTACCGGGGAGGTTGGTTTTCTTACACGAAAGGACGTTTCACGGTGAAAGAGGAGGCGGAAGGCTTCATGCGGGAGATTACGCCTTTGGAGTTGGAAATCAAGAGCTCGGAACGCAAAAAGGCAATGGAGCATCCCCCGAAATTGTTCGACTTGACATTGTTGCAGGTGGAGTGTAACCGGAAGTTTGCTTTCTCGGCAGACACGACGTTGAAGGTGATACAGTCGCTTTACGAGAAAAAATTGACGACTTATCCCCGCGTGGACACGAATTTTTTACCGAATGATATATACCCGAAGGCCTCGGGAATACTGAAAGGGTTAAAACCTTACGCGACATTGGTCGATCCTGTATTGAACGGGGGAAAGCTGCGAAAATCGGCGAAGGTATTCAACGATAAGAAAATCACGGACCACCACGCTATCATTCCTACCGGGGTGTTCAGTTATGACATGACGCCCGACGAGAAGCGGGTGTATGATTTGGTAGCCCGACGTTTTATCGCGGTGTTCTACCCGGATTGTGAGATTGCCAATACAACGGTGATGGCGCAAGTGGGTGAACATGAATTTAAGGCGACCGGGAAACAGATTATTAATCCTGCATGGCGGGTGGTGTTTCCGGCGGCATCCAACAAACAGAGTGACGAGAACGTGTTGCCCGTGTACGAGGTGGGGGAGAAAGGACCACATACGCCGGAGTTGCAGGAGAAAGAAACGCAGCCGCCGAAGTATTACACGGAGGCAGATTTGTTGCGTGCCATGGAAACTGCCGGGAAACAGGTGGAGGACGAGGAATTGCGGGACTTGATGAAAGAGAACGGGATTGGGCGACCATCTACGCGGGCGGGTATTATCGAAACGTTGTTAAAGCGGGGATATATTCGCAAGGATAAGAAGCGACTGGTGGCGACGTCAACGGGAGTGGAGTTGATTGACACGATACAGAATGATTTGTTGAAGTCGGCGGAATTGACGGGACAGTGGGAGAAGAAGTTGCGGATGATAGAGGACGGGACTTATCAGATTGCTGATTTTATGGAGGAGTTGAAGGTGATGGTGAATGAGCTGGTGCATGTTGTCAAATGTTCGCCCCGGAAGGCAATCACGGTGGAGGTTGCCGAGGAAGTGAAAAAGGATGAACCGAAAAAGGAGAAAACTCCCCGGAAGAAAAAGGAGCCGGCGGAGCCTGTCGTGCTGAAATGCCCGAAGTGCGGGAACGGCGACGTAATCAAGGGACGGACTGCTTGGGGGTGTAGTTTGTACCGGAAGTCATGTGATTTTCTTATTCCCATGGAATTTTTTGGGAAAAAATTAACACCGAAGCAAGTCGAGGTGTTGGTGTTAAAGTCTAAAACGGGTGTGTTGACCGGTTTTAAAAACGAGGATGGCAGTACGTTTAGCGGTGTTTTGCGTTTGGACGACACTTGCAAGGTGGTCGTGGATAAGAAATAGGGTGTATTAAATCTATCTTAAATCCTTTTTCCAAGGATGTGTTATCGGTTTTTATTCTTTAGATTTGTGAAACGATAACATAAATGAAGAAAACAATGAGATTAAAACATTATTTGTCCTGTATGTTGCTTTTGCTGGTGTTCGCGGGAGTGAATGCCCAAGAGAAAAAAGGAGAGTTGAAAGCCGGAGATCAGTCACCCGTTTTCAAGTACACGGATATTAACGGCAAGGAAGTTTCCTTGAATGATTTGAAAGGGAAATATGTCTATATCGACGTGTGGGCAACGTGGTGTGGTCCTTGTAAGGCAGAGTTACCTCATTTGAAGGAGTTGGAGAAAAAGATGCACGGCAAGAAAATTGTTTTCGTGAGTATTTCTTGCGATAAGGATAAAGCTGCATGGGAAAAAATGGTAAAAGAGAAAGAATTGGGCGGGGTTCAATTGCATAATGGTGGAGATCAGGAGTTTATGAAGGCTTATCTTATTACGGGTATTCCTCGCTTTATACTTTTGGATAAGAAGGGAAAGATAGTGAATGCGAAAATGACTCGCCCCTCGAATCCGGAAACAGAAAAAACACTGAATGCACTGAAAGGAATCTAATAATTTTAGATTTTAGATTTTAAATTTTAGATTTTTGATTTCAGCCGCAGGGGCCGGAGTTTATCATTCTAAATTCTGAATTTTAAATTCTAAATTAAAACTTATTTCTGTCGCTTGGCGACATTTTTAGATGAGCGGACCTTAGGGATGTGGTCCGCTTTTCTTATTCCACGTCGTGACCGAAAGGTGTCAGGGCTAGTCCGGCGAGTTTAAAATGCTGCATGCCGAAGGGGATGCCGATGATGGTGATGCAGAAGATTACCCCGAAGAGTATGTGCGACAGGAATATCCATATCCCGCCGATAAAGAACCAGATGACATTCATCAAAAAGGATAGACAACCGCTGCTTTGTGGAATATCGACAACCTTGCTGCCGAACGGCCATAGTGCCAACACGCCGAGTTTCAAGGTTTGCAACCCGAAAGGGATACCTATAATAGTGATGAATAGTCCCACGCTGGAAACGAAGTACTCAATGGCGATGAATAGTCCGCCGAAGACTACCCAGATAATATTTCCTAAGATTTTCATGTTTATTGTATTAATATTTAAACTGCCTCACCAAAGATACGATAAAGAAAACAAAAAGGAAAATAATGTCGTAAGAATATGGAGTTTATAAGGTTCATAAGGTTTGTAAGGTTCATAAAGTGGATGAGCTACCAAACAAATGTTTTCCGGAAAGAACTTTATAAACTTTATGGACTTTATGAACTTTATAAACTGATTATATGATCGAGCATTTGACCAAAGATAGCTTTAAACAGAAAGTGTTTGACTACCAAGATAGCGGGAGATATAAGTTTGAGGGGGAGCGTCCTGCATTGATAGATTTTTACGCGAACTGGAGCGGTACGTGTAAGACCATTGCCCCGATTCTGGAGGAGTTGAAGCGGGAGTACGAGGGGAAGATTGATATTTATAAGGTGGATAGTGAAGTGGAACGGGAACTGGCACGGGCGTTTCGGGTACATAGTATTCCTACCTTGCTGTTCGTGCCCATGCTGGGGCAGCCGCAATTGGGACGGGGGGCTCTGTCGAAAGGAGAATTGATGAAGTACGTGAAGGAAGTTTTTAACGTGTAAGCGTTTGTCTTCGGCAAGTTGCCGGTTGCAAGTTGGCAGGTTACAGGTTGTTTGACTGTGCGGAACCTGCGGGGATGTTTTTCATTTTCACATTTTTTCATTTTACCATTTATATTATTACCTTTGCGGCTTGTTTTTAACAAGGTAGCATTATGGAAAAGGTGTTCAGTCCGAAGCTGTTCGGTTTAATTAAAGATGGTTCCGTGAAGAAGAATCTTTCTAAGGATATTCTCGCGGGAGTAGTAGTGGGAATCGTGGCGATTCCGTTGGCAATTGCGTTTGCCGTGGCTTCCGGGGTATCTCCGGAGAAAGGTATTATAACGGCTATCGTTGCCGGTTTTTTGATTTCGTTGCTGGGGGGAAGCCGGGTACAAATCGGTGGTCCCACGGGAGCTTTTATTGTTATTATTTACGGGATTATCCAACAGTACGGGATTGACGGTATGATTATCGCCACGATATTGGCGGGGGTGATTATGATTGGATTCGGGTTATTACGGTTAGGTACGTTGCTGAAATTTATCCCGCATCCCTTGATTGTCGGTTTTACTTCAGGAATCGCATTGGTGATTTTCTCGACGCAGATATCCAATGCCTTGGGGTTGACGCTCGCGGAGGTACCGAGTAGTTTTATCGGGAAATGGGGAGCTTATTTCAGTAATATCAACACGGTGAATTGGTATGCAGTGGGAATCACGGTCGTGACAATATTGATTACCGTGTATATGCCGAAGATTACATCACGGGTACCGGGTTCTTTCGTGGCAATATTGGTTATTACTCCTCTTGCTATGTTTTTGCCGGAGAACTCTGTGACGACTATCGGGTCGTTGTTCGGGGAGATTAAGTGTAATTTCGCTCCGACTTTTCCGACGATAGATTGGGGGAATTTGTCTTATTACCTGCAACCGGCACTGACGATTGCCATACTGGGCTCGATTGAGTCGTTGCTGTCCGCCGTGGTGGCTGATGGTATGATTAGTGGTCGTCATCGTTCCAACACGGAGTTGATAGCGCAAGGTATTGCCAATATAGCTTCTCCTTTGTTCGGGGGTATCCCTGCCACGGGAGCTATTGCCCGTACGGCAACTAACGTGAAGAACGGGGGACGTACCCCGGTGGCGGGAATGACGCATGCCGTGGTTTTGTTGTTGATTATGTTGTTTTTCGGGAAATGGGCTTCTTTGATTCCCATGTCCTGTTTGGCGGGTATTTTAATCGTGGTTTCTTATAACATGAGTGAATGGCGGTCGTTCCGTTCCATATTGCGGGCTTCGGTGTTCGACGTGGTGATTTTGCTGGTGACGTTCTTCTTGACCGTGTTGGTCGATTTGACTGTGGCTATCGAGATAGGGGTTGTGCTGGCGGCACTTTTGTTCATGAAGCGTATGGCGGATAATGCACCGAAAGAGATTACCGGGGCAACCAATCTGGATCAGGATATTTCCGAGAATTACAAGGATTTACCGAAAGGTTTGGGTATATACGAGATTAGCGGGCCGTTTTTCTTCGGTTCGGCTAAGACTTATTGCGAAACAATTCGTAACTTGGGCGTGAATTATAGTGTGTTGATTATCCGTATGCGGCACGTGCCATTCGTGGATTCTACCGGGTTGAAAAATCTAAGAGAAACTATTCTCCAGTTGACAAAGGAGAACACGAGAATCGTGTTGTCGGGAGTAAGTGAACCGGTGAAGAAGGATTTGTTGAAAGGCGGAATCGGCGAACTTGTTGGGGTCGGGAATATTTACCCGAAGTTCGATATGGCTTTGAGTGCGGCAAAGGAGATGGTCGAGAATAATTAAAAAGATAATATATGAGCGGATTTTTTGGCTGTGTATCTCGTAAGGATTGTGTGGCAGATGTGTTTTATGGTACGGATTACCATTCTCACTTGGGAACGAAGCGTGCCGGTATGGCTTTTTATAACGGGGTGGATTTTAATCGTTCTATCCATAGTTTGGAGAGTGCTTATTTCCGGAATAAGTTCGAGCCGGAGTTGGACAGGTTTTCGGGTTCTACTTTGGGTATCGGGATTATCAGCGATATGGAGTCGCAGCCAATCACGGTGACCTCGCATTTGGGACGTTTCGCGGTTGTGGTCGTGGGGCGTTTGGATAATTTGGACGAGATAGTGGCTCGTTTTTTGGAAGAGCGGAAGCATTTTGCCGAGTTGTCCAGTTCCACGGTGAACCCGACAGAGGCGGTCGCTATGTTGATTAATTCCGGTAATACTTTTAGAGAAGGTATCGAGAACGTGTACAATACGGTCAAGGGGTCGTGTTCTTTTTTGGTCTTGACGGAAACCGGGATTTATGCCGCTCGCGATAAATATGGCAGGACGCCCATCGTGTTGGGGAAAAATGAATTCGGGTACGTGGTGGCAAGCGAAAGTTCATCGTTCACGAATCTCGGGTATTCTATCGTGCGTGATTTGGGACCGCGGGAGGCTTTGCATATCACTCGCGACGGGATTACGCGGATTACCGAGCCGGGGTGCAAGAAACAGATTTGTTCCTTTTTGTGGGTGTATTACGGTTACCCGTCCTCTTATTACGAGGGGATAAACGTGGAGGATGCCCGTTACCGTTGCGGTGCGGCTATTGCCGCGAATGACGACGTGGAGGTGGATTACGCTGCCGGGATTCCGGATTCGGGCGTGGGACACGCTATCGGTTATTCCAATGCCCGTCATATTCCGTATAAACGACCTTTCGTGAAGTACACGCCCACGTGGCCGCGTAGTTTCATGCCGCAAAATCAAGCGATGCGTGATTTGGTGGCGAAAATGAAACTGTTGCCGAACGAGGCGTTCACTCGCGATGCGAAGATTTTATTCTTGGATGATTCGATTGTCCGGGGTACGCAGTTGAAGGATAACGTGGTGAAATTGCGGGAATGCGGGGTGAAGGAAGTGCATATGCGTATTGCTTGCCCGCCGTTGGTGTACCCTTGCGTGTTTTTGAATTTCTCTTCTTCCCGTTCGAATTTTGATTTGTTTACCCGTCGGGTGATTCGGGATTTAGAGGGTACGTCCGATTTGACGGAAGAGATTTTAAAACCGTACACGGACCCCGATTCGGAGAAGTACAAGAAGATGCTGGAGGTGATGGCTCAGCATTTGCAATTGGATTCGCTGAAATTCCAACGCTTGGAGGATATCGTGAAGGCTATCGGGTTACCGAAGGAGGAGCTTTGCACGCATTGTTGGGATAATTCGTCTTATATGTAAGATAAAGGGGAGGTGTGTCAAACACACCTCTAGTCTATAAAGTCCATAAAGTCGAGCCTTCGGCTCCTAAGGTCCATAAAGTCCATGATTTAATGATGCGATAATATTTAGCGTAATGATGTATAAACCACCTGTGCATTTGACCTTACGACATTATGGACTTTCAGACCTTATGGACTAGAGGGTGTGTCAAAACACCCTCTTTTTCATTTGATTATTCCATCGGAATAACATTCTTTATTTATTTCGATGAGCCATTCCCTTACTTCCCCGGCTTCGATTGCGGGTAATATTTCGGAAACTTCTTCCCAATCAAAATGAGTGATATAAAGGATTCTGTCGTGCTCGTCCACGCCGGCAACGTATATTCCGTCTTCACTTCCTTCTCCCCCGATATAGGCTTCGTATGCCAGAGTTTTCATTGCTTCCAGAACAGCTTGTATGCATATTTGCCGTGCTTCCTCGAAATTTTCAACCGTGAGTTCCATTTATTTTTTCTTGTATTTAGCGATGATTTCTTTAATCACTTTTTCTGTCAGTGCTCCTTCACCACGTTCCCCGTGAGGATTGCCTTGCCAGCGTACAATTCCTTCCGGGTCTATGATGATTACCATGGGTATGCTTTCACCTCCATACCGACCGAAGAGTTCGCACTTGGGGTCAGTGGCTTGATGAAATTCTATAGGCGTGTATTTTTCATTCCTTTCTTTTTTTATTTTTTCAATTTGTTTGACTCCTTTTTCCAAGCTAGCTTTAGACTGTAAGGCGATGGCAATGAAAACAGCCTCTTTTTTGAATATTTTGGCGAATTCATTCATGTGGGGGGTAAACTTCACGCAGGGACCGCAACCAGTGGACCAAAAGTCAAGAATGATGAATTTGCCCGTTGTATCGGGCTTTTCGGTTAACCATTCTTTGACTTGTAATGCGGGAGCTTTTTTCCCTAACATAGGTTTGTCCCAGTCAAATTCCTCTTTCTCTTGGGAAAAAGAGGAGGTGATGGTGAAAAGAGCGGATAAAAATAGTAATAATTTTTTCATGTTTAAATCTTTATAAATAATGAATTATGATTTCTTGGATTTTCGTGACTTTTTCTTCTGTTGGTAGTCTTTGAAGAATTGTTCCAGCTTCTCCTCTGTCAAGTTGAATACATTCTTTTCCCCTTGACCTTCTTTGAGCACATAGCCTTCCCATACAACAGTTCCTTCCGGGTCAATCAAGTAGCTCGTGGGCCAGCCTTCGAGTTTAAATATATTGTCAATTGTGGCCAAATCGACAATACCGCTATAGTATTGGATGTACGGATCGACCATTAATTTGACGAGGTTTGCTTCTTCACAGGTTAACCCGATCACTTGAAGTTGTTTTTTGTATTTTTTAGCCAGATGATTTTGATAGGGAACCGTGCGGTGTGTTACAGGATAAGCCATGATACACCAGAAATCAACGAGGATGAATTTCCCTTTTAATTTCGGTTGCTTGCTAATCCATTCTTTCACGGTTAAATCCGGAAAATGTTTACCTATAAAGGAAGGTTGTTGCTTCTCTTGTGCTTGAATCCCGAATCTGAATAAACACAGCAATAAGCTGGCGATAAGTACTTTCTTCATTTTTTCTTATAGTGTTTTTTGATTAATTTTTTCAAGAATTTCTCCGTGATGGTTTCTCCTTTCAGCAGGGGGAAGCCTTCATAAATCACTTTTCCCCGGGGATCGAGAATGTAGCAGTAACCGGGGATTTTGATTTTGAAGTTCTTCACGGCTTCCGGGGCGTAAGCGTAAGGAAATTCTAATGCCGGTTCGATGTCTGAAATGAATTCGGGTGCATCATCCGATAAACCGATAATATTCAATTTATCCCCAAATTCTTTCGCGAATTTGTTGAAACGAGGAATGTCAATGTAAGCGGCTGTCGGGTTAGAGGTAGACCAAAAATATAGTAATGTTAATTTTTTGTCACTCTTTTTGCTCTCCCGGTTGATCCATTTTTGTACAGGGTACTCCGGAGCCATTTTTCCCAAAAGAGTTGGGGGACGCAAAGCATCAACACTTTCTTGTTCTTGGGCGGAGCATAGGGCTGTGAATAGTAGCCCGACAAGTAATAACCAAATTTTCATCATTCTAGTATTCATTTATTTGTTTGTTATTTAGCATCCCGTACAAAGCGTACGGAAAGCATTTTACCTTTATCGATAGTGAGCCGTGCTATTTTACCGGAATTGTAACTTATCTGGCGGCAATAATGGAGATTGCTCTCTTCTGCTTCCGGGGTTGCCGTCCAGTAAAAGCCATATACATAAGTGAAATAAAAACCGTCATTATCTCCCATGCCTCCGGTACGCAGGTTTATCATGGAGCCTTCTTCTTCTTGTAATAGTGTACCGACTGGATTTCCTCTCCAATCGGTTGCGTTTAAATCGCTATTTGACATTCCCATTGCTTTTTCCAATGATTGCCAGTCTTCATCCGTCGGGATGCGCCAGCCTTCCGGACAGAGGATGGATGCTTTTTCGTAGGTATAAAGGCACCCGAATGTTTCGTAATTTTGTTTTTTCTCGATTTCCATATCAATGGGATTTCTGTCGGGGTCATGGCTTATTTCGCATCCGTTTGACGTCGACCATCGGTCTACACTGATGTCGATATTCAAGTTGGTTGTCATCCACTCCAAATTGCCGTAGCGTACCCACGGGAATTCAATTTCTAATTCCTCGTCTTCATACTCGACTACGCCTTTGAACACTCCCTGTGCTTCCGGTTCGATTACCGGTATTTGATTATCGTCATCGTCCGAGCAAGCCCAGCTTAAGGTCAATAAACCGATGACAATGGCTATAAATCGTCTTTTCATATATGTCTTTGTATAAATGTTTAATTTAAAAATTGAAACCGCCTTCAATCAAAAGTTGTTTGAGCATATCATACTTTTTAATTACCAAGGGGTAGTCGCCATACTCGGCTTTAAAGTCTTCTTCGGAGCCCTCGAGAATAGCCGTTAGATATATATCTAAATCAGAATCCATACTATACACTTCAAAATATTCGTATCCGTCATAATAAAAGGATAAAATTCCTGTTGCCATAATAAAGTCCTCCTCACTCCAGAAGTCATACTGGTAATCATAGAAATCTTTGCCGTAATAGTTTTTTCCGGGAGCATAAAATTCTTGTAATTTATCTCCTGTCAAATATTGGTTTAGGGTTGATTTGACTATTTTTTTAGCAAATTCTTCCGGTTCTTCCTGTAACAGCGATATAGAGATTGCTAAAGCTCGGGGGCCGAAATAGAAGTCTTGTTCTGAGCCTGAATCCCAGTAGCCATCGGTATCTCCTTCTTCAATCCAATACGTGTAGGAGGTGAGGTTATCTATCAACAAGAAGGAATAGGGATAATAGTTCTTGTTCAAGGCTGGTAAAATATATTTTTTGACTAATTCAACAGCCTCTTTTTGTTTTTCGTAACCCGATAGATTCGTGAATGAGAATACCCATTCTGCAGAACTGTTTACACCATATGATAAGTCTATTAATTCTGTGTTATATAATGGATTACCATACACGTCAGTGCCGACATATTCATGTTTCAGCGTGTCCGTGAATAATAGATAACATCCTGTTTCCTCGTGAAATTTTCGACGTAATTCCGACGTGGGGTCTGTGGCTCCTTCTGCCGGGGCGAATAAGTTCGGGAGCGGGGCGTTAGGTTGCAGGCTATCTTCTTTTTCGCACGAAAAACAGCTTAACAAGATAATTCCGTAAAGGATATATGTTTGTAACTTTTTCATGATTATAGATAAAATTGGTTTATGGATATATGGGTTCTTTCGTTTCTTGGGTTAGGAGTCAATTCTTCGAACTGAATTACCTCATAAGGAATTTGTAGTGTCCACGACGGGTCGCCGGCTTTGAGTTCATACGTGTACATCGTTGATGGAGTATTCCAGTCGCCCCATTCCGTGTAGGTATTACGAATGGCTCCGGTGAAAGGTTTTTTCTCGCTCACGGTATATCGGCGAAGGTCAAACCAACGATGTCCCTCGAAGCATAATTCCCGCCGTCTTTCTGTACGAATTTCTTCTATCAAGTCTTCGCCGGACAAAGTTGTTGCGTCGAATGAATTCATTTCAAGGCGGTGTTCACGCAAGTGGTCTAAAGCCTCGCGGGCTGCAGTTTCGTTGTTCCCTCCCATGCACGCGTATGCTTCTGCTAAATTCAACCAAGCTTCAGCGGTTCGGAACAAGAAATTATCCGATACATTGGCCGTGTATTGGTTTTCTTTTCTCACGTATTTGTTACAATACCAATATAAGTCCCTCCAATTTTCTTCATTGTTGCAAACAAAATGTTCTTTACGCAAGTCACCTTCTTTATAGCATGCTTTCAAATCTTCAGAGGCGCTAAGCCCTTTTTGTGCGGTCGTAATTATTGCTTGTATGCCATTTCCTCCCATGGAAAAGATGGTTTCGGGGGAGCTTGCCTCGGCAAAAGCTTTTGAACCGTCAAATGTGTTCAAATCAATTAAATCCGATTGTAAATCCAGACATAATTGAGCGTATTTGGCGGCTTCCGCCCAATTTTGCATATAAAGATAAACCCGGCTTTGTAACAGGCGTACGGCTGTCAAGTTAGCCCGATAGATAGATTTACGGGCAATGCCTTCCAAGTTTGTTGCCGCTTGTTCCAAATCTTGAATGATCAAGGAGTACACGGTTTCCAATGATTCACGGGGGAACATTTTATCTTCAATCACGGGACTGGTTTTCACGGGAACCCCTAAAGCGGTAGCCGCATTGGCAGGCTGATACGGTTGTCCGTACAAGTTCACGAGGGTGAAATAGTAAGCTGCCCGTAAGAAATAGGCTTCCCCGCGAATACGGGCCACGGCTTGTTTGTCCTCGTCTGTTTCCGCGGATTGTTTATCAATCTCGAAAAGTATCATGTTGGCAGTGTTGATATGTTTATATAATTTGTTCCAGTCTGTATCTTCTGCTTTTGTCGTCAATTTATCCGGGTTTAACCCGATCCGGTACTGCCAAGTAATGTATCCGAAAAATTGTTTTTGGAACAAGGAATAACTGGTTTGCCAATTAACGCTTTCGGTATTTTCTTGGGTTTCATCTGCCATCATATGGATGTACGGGTAATAAACTTTGTCTAAATTCATGTCATAATATTCGGTTGCCATGTAAGTTTCCCCGATCAATAACTCGTCCAAATCCGAGTAACCTCGCACGTAAGCTTGGTCTAATGAATACTCTTTCAAAAAATCCGAACAGGAAGTGAATAGTAACCAAAGCAAACCTGTTAAATAAATATATTTCATAATCTACTTTTTTTAAAATGAAACACTAAGACTTAATGACCAAGTCGGACGTTCTGACAATTGTGTTTCAGAGAATCCGCTCTGGATAGGAGTTTGTCCTTTCAATTTCTTTGATTTGATGTCAAACAAATTGGTTGTGGATAACGAGGCGGAGAGCATGGATATTCCCCACTTCTCTAATTTTTCTATCGGGAAATCATAGGTGAAACTCATGTTCGAGCATTTTAAATAGTTGCCGCTCACTACCCGATGATCCGAATTGTCATACATGGTCCATGCATTTTCAGCAATGATCTGAATGTTTTGATCTTGTAGGCCTAATGACCAATGTTGCGCGTATGCTCGACTTTCCGCGTCAGAACCGTTAATGATATTCGGGATATTCGTGTGTTTTTCATCACCCGGGGTACGCCAACGGTCTACCATTTCATAATTCACATTTCTTTCCGGGTCGAAATTCAAACCTTCGGGATATAAACCGAATAACCTGATCTTGGAGCCTAAACTGTAATTGAGGATAAAGTTCAGGCGGAAACTCTTGTAGCGCAATGTATTTGTTAGACTACCTTGCACTTTCGGGTCCCGTTGTCCGGAAGGTGTCAATACCATCGTGTACGTGTCGTATTTATTCAAGCCCACGAGTTCTTGTTTACGGTCTTGCATATCATCGAAAACAGGTCCTCCGTTACGCGGGTTCAAACCGATGAATTTGTATGACCAGAAAGTTCCTACCGCGTGACCTTTCGTCAAGGCATTACCGGTTAAGAAGTCGTCCAATTCGTATTCGTTATCTCCCGGCAGGGTGTTCATTTCATTATACACTTTAGAGTAGGAAGCCGAGAGTGTCCATCGGAAATTGTCGTTGGAAATAGGGCTTACCGTGGCATCAATGCTGAATCCTTGGTTGTCAATGGTACCGGAATTAATCACGTATTCGCCGCGTCCGTTCACGCTTGAAATCTTTTTGGTCAAAAAGGCATCTTTCGTGTGCTTGTAATAATAGGAAGCATTCATTTGGACGGCATTTTTGAATAGAGCAAAGTCTAAACCGACATTGAAAGAACTTGTGCGTTCCCAACGTAAGTCCGGGTTGGGATAAATTGATACGTTCGATTCTAATTCATTGTAATGCGTGTTGAAGGGCAGTTTCTTTAGAATCATTTCCGGGGATTGACCGCTCAGCATGTTTCCTTGGTAACCGTAAGAAAGTCGTAAGGCCAAGTTGCTGACCCACGGGTTGTCCATATTGGTGTGTTCTGAAATATTGTAAGAACCGGAAACTGACCACACGGGAAGTAATTTTTCATTGCTTCTGCTTCCGAATTGATTGGAGCCATCAATACGCGTGTTGGCATTTAACGTGAAATAATTCTTGTAGCTGTATGATACGGAGAGATATCCGGAAATCATGTTTGTTAGATTGTCTGACACGCTTGGCAAGTTGTTTTGCAGCCATGACTTGTAATGCGTGAAGTCGTCTAAATTTATGGCTGTAAATTGTTTTCCTCTATCATTGTAATAACCCCTGTCCGTGCGCTCGAATCCTGCATATTTGGAGGAACTGACCTCGTATCCTAAGTTGGCGGTGATATTGTGTTGGTCGTCAGCCCCGAAATATTTACTAATGTCTGCTTGCAAACGTCCCGTGTAAGAGTTATTGCGCGTGTATGCTTTTTTTAATTCTCCCCCGTAAGGCATTTGATTCATAACATTAGGATCTTTACTGGAAATTTCTCCGTATTCCGATTTGCGCAAGGAAGCCGCGTACCAAGTTTGTTCACCCAAGTAACTCTCCTGTTCCGTGTTGGAAGTAGAGTAAGAGAATATGGCTTGGAATGACAGCCAGTTGGTTGCTTTGTAGCGTAAGTTTGCCGTCAACGTGATGGCCGAGTTATCCTGTTGGGAGTAGCTATTATCCAGTTCGTTCAGGATATTGTAGTTATATAATTGTTGATAAGCATATTGACGCTTGTAATAGATATACCTTCCTTGATTGTCTAAGGCTGGGATAGCACGGCTCGTGGTGTAAGCGTAGTCGATGGGATTAATACTCTCTTCGCTATATTCCCGTTTTCCGACATTCGCGTTTAAGTTAAGGCTGGCTGTCACTTTAGGGGATACGGTTGCATCCACGTTCAAAGCGGCGGTGTAGCGTTCGTTGTTATTTCCTTTTATGACATCGTTGTCGATGGCGTACCCGATGGACGAGTAATAACGGATTTCCTCGCTTCCGCCGGAGATGCTGACCGTGTGCTGGTGGGAAAATGCATCTTCGGTTAATAAATCAAACCAGTCGGTATTCATGTTTTCCAGTTTGGCTACCTCGCTCGTGAATTGATCGTGGGTGATGGTGCCGTTGTATAAATTGTTCACGAGTCCCTCGTATCCGATTAAATTAACGTCCGTGGAATATACATGGTGTTTTTCTACCAAGTCTTTAGAGAATTCTACCCGTTGTTTGGAGTTCATCAAATGAATATTGTGGTCAGTGTACCGGGGACGGCGACGGTAGGTGGCAGAGAAATCGTAGCTTACCACGGGACGTCCTACTTGCCCTTTTTTCGTGGTAATCACGATTACCCCGTTTGCTGCTTTCACTCCGTAGATAGCCGTGGCGGAAGCATCTTTCAATATGTCGATACGGTCGATATCCCGGGGATTCAGTCCGGCGATGGCGTTACCGATGCGGTTGATATAATCCGGGTCGTTCAACTCTTCCGGGGCGATGGGCACCGGGTCTTGCACGATGATTCCATCCACCACCCATAGCGGCTCGCGGTTACCCACGAGTGTGGAGGTTCCCCTGATACGAATCTTCGGAACGACACCAACTTCTCCGGAGTTTGTCATCATCATCATGTCCGGCACGCGTCCTTGGAGCATTTGGTCGATAGACATGGCTCCGGCAATCATCACGTCCTTGGCTTTCACGCTCGAGATAGCGCTGGTCAGTTTTTTCTTGTCGATTACTTGGTAACCGGTGATGACAACCTCATCCATCTCGTTTACATCCATTTTCATCACGACATTCGTTACCTCTTTGGTGGCTGTGATCTCTTGGGTTTCCATCCCGATAAACGAGAAAATGAGTTGCACGCCTAATTTCGGAACTACTAGCGAATAGTTACCATTTGCGTCTGTGGCGGATCCGGTTGTTGTGCCTTTTACTAAAATGGTCACCCCCGGTAATGGTTCTCCCTTTTCATCCTTTACCGTTCCGGTTATTTTCTTACTTGTAACGGAAGGACGGGCGGCAATCACTATTGAGTTTTTTTCCAGCGTGTAGGAATATTTGTCTGCTAAAATGAATTGCAATGTTTCGTCCAGCGTCATTTGCAAACGCGGCAGATGTACCATTTTCTGTGCGTCGAACTGGTTTTCGTTATAGAATACGTCACATTTTAATTGTGTTGAAATTTCATCGAAAACTTGTTCAACAGTCATTTGTTGGCTTTTGAAATTTAGCTTGTCGCTAGGAGAGAGCGTACTCGCTTGTAGCGGGAGTATGCATAGAAGTACTACCACTATAGCCATAGCTGTTTTGAGATACTTTTTTTTCATTAATCTATTACTGTTTAAATGAATAAATATATATATTGCACTCTTTCTTGTCGGTTATTTATGACTAGGTTACCGTTTACGGATGGTGATAACATTATCTTTTATTTCAAAGCGAATGACTTTGGTTTCTTCCAGAAGAAATAGGGTTTCTTTTAGAGAACGGTCTTTGTCAATGACGCCTCTGAATTTCAAATCTTTGCAATCTTCATCTTGATATATGAAAGTGAAATCGTACCATCGTTCCAATTTCCGGGTAATATCTTCCATGCGGCAGTCTTTGAAATGAAGTTTTCCGTGTAACCAAGAGGTGTGTAATTTCACGTCTACTCGTTTTATTTCGGTTATACCTGTTGAATTGTTCGCGATGTATTGTTCTGACGGGTGTAACACATGCAATTTACCGTTATCCGATACGGATACTTTCCCCTCGACCAATGTGGTGCTCCAATTCGGGTCGTCGGAATATGAACTGATATTGAATTTCGTTCCCAGTACGGTGATTTGTCGATTTCCGGTGATGACTTTAAATGGAGCTTTTTCGTTTTTTGTAACCTCGAAATAAGCTTCTCCATCCAAGTACACGGTTCGGTCGTCTGCCGCAAATTGTACCGGGAATTGTAAAACGGATTCGGAATTGACAGCGACAAAAGTACCGTCCGGCAATTCAAACGAGAAATCAGCTCCTTTAGGTACGGCTAAACGATTATAACGAATTTCAAAAGAGTCTAGTCTTGAAACTTCGTTGCTTCGGTAAGTTAATTGGTTATTGACGCTATCCCGAGTGATGGATATTCCTAATTCTTCTTCGTGCAAATCATTTACGTCATCTAAATCAACACTTTTCCCGTTGGCTAAGGTTAATTCCACTTTAGTTTTTTGGGAAGTCAGTTGTGATTCATTCTGCACGAGAGATATGGTGGTTTGGTGGTCTAATAGGTTGCTTACGAGTAGAATACCACCTAGGACAATTGAGGCACATGCCGCGTATCCCGACCACAAGAGGAAGATAGAATGTCTTTTCTTGTGAAAACTTCTCGCTTGTACTTTCTTCCAGCCGGCATCCTCGTCATATATCTTTTTTTTCTTCGAGTTGCACACTCTTTGTATCAGATAATCTAATTCGTTTTTCATGGCTTTACTTTTATGTCATCGAGGTCCACAACTACCCGAAAAGGGTGATTGAAAAAATGAAAAAAATAAGCTGGAATGAAAAAATATATTCGATGGTGGAATTAATGTGCTAGGGAAGAATAGGTAAATGCTTAATTTTTAATAAATAAGATAATGAGTAAGTGATAAAAGAGAGAGTAAAGACGTTCTACTCTCGTTGTTAAGACGTTTTACAAGCGTTCCCGAGCGTCTATAAAGCGTTTTTGAAAGAATTTGAAAGAAACAGGTTTTACTTCCTTCGCGGTGTATTATTGCCTTGTTTTACAGTTCTTTCTAAAATAGAGCCAAATAAACAAGGAGAGATTTTTGAAGTTTTGTGTTTTTTCTCGAATGATACGATAAGCTTTACTGACGTGTGTTTTTACCGTGTTCAATGAAATTTCCAATTCCTCTGCAATTTGCTTGTAGCTTTTTTTATCCATGAAACTCATTAAAAAAACGCTTTTGCATTGTGAAGGTAATTCGTCTATGGCTTGTTCAATTTTTTGCAATTTGGCAAGTTCGTCTTCAGAAAATTCGGATTTTTCCAAGTATTCTATAAACTCGGTCAAGCGAGGCATATGGCGTTGTTCTAGGACTTGTGTTCGTATGATTTTTAAAGCCCCGTTTCGCACGGATTGGTACAAGTAAGATTTTAATGATGTTGTGATATTGATTCTTTGCCGATTTTCCCATAGATAGACAAAAGCATCCTGTACAACATCTTCCGCTTTTTCGGCATCTCCCAAAATGCCCATGCTATAATTGCACAATTCTTGATAATACTTGCGAAATAGTATCTCGAAAGAGTTTGAATCTCCTTCTACGATAGCTTTTAATATAGTATAATCAAGGTCTGTATTTCCGTGCATGAATCTTTTGAGGACTTTGTTATCAATCTATTTACAATGCAAATATATATAATGTCTTGAAATTTATAAATTGCATTTATAAATATAGGCGATAAAAATCCTTGTTGTTATTGAAAACCTGTTTAAGGTGTGGGGGGAAGAGGGCGTGTCAAAACACGCCCTCTAGTCTATAAAGTCTAAATGTCCATAAGGTCGTAAGGTCAAAAGTGCGGTGGTTTATACATCATTACGCTGAATATTATCGCGTTATTAAATCATGGACTTTATGGACTTTAAGAGCCGAAGGCTCGACTTTATGAACTTTATGGACCGGAGGTGTGTCGAAACACACCTCCCTTATCTAGTCTTTTAGTACGCGTGGTGGTCCTCCTGTACGTCTTGGATATCAATTTGTTTCTTGTTAAGGGCTCTCCATGCGTAGAAGATGTACGCGATCACGATGGGAGAAACCAAAGAAACGTATGCCATGGTCTTTAACGTGTAGTATGAAGATGAGGCGTTATAGATAGTCAGCGAAGAGTTCAGGTCGGTGTACGAGGGGTAGAATGCCGTGTTGTTGAATCCTGCCACGATGAACAGGGCGATAACGGCAAGCACGATACCGATTCCGGAAAACCATATCCCTTTTCTCCAGTGAGGAGTGATGACGGATTTGATGATACCGAATAATACTCCGACAACTCCGATCAACAACATGAGAGTATTCAAGGGCATTTCCAATAAATTGTGAAAATACTTGTATTGAACCAATTGGATGCTTTTATCTTCCATGATGGCGTATCCTTTGCCGGTCAGTATGATGCCGAGGAATACCAGTAATAGAATGACGAAAGGCACCGAGTTGTACAGGACTTGCTTTTTACTTCTCTCGTAGATGGCATCATGCTTGATGTTGTTCATGAAATAGAGGGATGCCAAAGTCCGGGCGAGAAAGAAAATAGCCAGTCCCAGGCAGATGTTGGCAAAATTGAATAATACCTCTATGCCTCGCCACGGGCTCATCCATGTAACGTCGTTCATTTCGCCTAATTTGAACGGGTTGCCCGTGAAAAAAGAGCCGACCACTGCACCGATACAAATAGTCCCAATCACACCATTGATAATCAGAAATACATTATAAGTACGTTCCCCGAGTAAGTTTCCGGCTTTTCGGCGGTACTCGTAGGAAACGGCTTGCATCACGAAACAGAACAATACGACCATCCACGCCAGATAAGCTCCACCGAAGCTCGTTGAATAGAACAGGGGGAAACTTGCAAAGAATGCCCCGCCGAACACGACTAATGTCGTGAATGTAAATTCCCATTTGCGCCCCAAGCTGTTGACAAGAACATTCCGTTCGTCTTCGGTCTTGGCAATGGTATATAGTAAGGTTTGTCCACCTTGCACGAAAAGCAAGAAAACCAGCAATCCGCCAAGTAACGATATCAAAATCCACCAGTAATGTTGAAGAAATTCCATATTCATTTACGATTTATGATTTACGATTTTAGATTTAAACTCCCTCCCGGCTTTGCCGTACTCCCTCTATAAACAGAGGGAGAGCTTGGTTACTCTCCGTCTTCGGCTGGAATCACCGGAGGAGTTTACTTTCAATTTTGCATTTTCAATTTTCAATTGTTTCGGGTCCTTTCTTGATCTGGTTGAACATGATCTTCAGTTCCGCGATGAGCAGGACGGTGAAGAGTACGGCGAACATCCAGAATGTGGTCATAACCCAAGTCGATGCAATTTTTGTCACGGCAACATTGGTAGGCATTAAATCTTGTACCACCCACGGTTGGCGTCCTACTTCAGCCACTATCCAGCCGCATTGCGATGCGACGTATGCCATCGGGACACAGAATAATGCCAAGTAGGGGATGAACTTGAATTTCTCGAATTTTCTTTTCTTGGCGTACCACAAAGAGAGGGCGAATAATAATACAAAAAGCATTCCCAGTCCTACCATGATACGGAAACTGAAAAATACCAAAGGTATATGAGGTATGGCATCGTAGGGGGAATTAAGATAGCCATACCCGAAATCGGAGTAGTTGGCTTTAAATATCTGTAATGTGCTGTCGGCCATCGTGTGGTTATTCTCTTTTATGGCTTGCTTGTAAGCCTTCAATGCATCAATCGCGGTGCGACCGTTTGCCATGCGTTGTTCTAAAGAAGGATAGGTTACGCCGGATTGGGACGTGTAGCCGTCCAGAATATTCTGAATGCCCGGGATGTAGGCGTCAAAATCATGATAGCCGAGGAACGAGAGTACTTTGGGTACATGGATGGCGTATTCCATTTTCTTCATTCTATCTGTCGGCAAGGACGGATCGTTTACCGGGAGTCCGATAACGGTGAATGCGGCACCTCTGCCACCTTCATTCAAGCCTTCCATGGCGGCGAATTTCATGGGTTGAGTCTTTGTTACGTCTTGTGCGCTGCTGTCACCCGTGTAAATGGTTAATATGATACTGATCAACCCGAACACCGAGGCGAGCATGATACTCTTGCGGGCAAATTCGAGGTGTCTTTTCTTGAGAATAAACCATGAACTGACACCTACCACGAAACAGGCGGAAAGCGTGTACGCGGAGGTTACCGTGTGAGTGAATTTGCTGATTGCCGTGGGCGAGAACAGTATTGCCCAAAAATCGTCCATTTCGTTACGGGCGGTAATCGGGTTGAATTCCATGCCGACGGGGTTTTGCATCCAAGCGTTGGCGACAAGAATCCATAGGGCTGAGATGTTCGCGCCGACGAATACCATCCACGTGGATACGAGATGGAAGCGTTTGCCGACTTTGTTCCAACCGAAGAACATCACTGCCACGAACGTGGATTCGAGGAAGAATGCGATAATACCCTCGATGGCCAACGGCGCCCCGAAGATATCGCCCACGAACCAAGAGTAATTCGACCAGTTCGTCCCGAACTGGAATTCGAGGATTAGTCCGGTGGCGACCCCGATAGCGAAGTTAATACCGAATAATTTCATCCAGAACTTGGTGGCTTTCAGCCAACTGTCGTCACCTGTCTTTACCCACATGGTTTCCATGACGGCGAGCATCAAGGCTAATCCCAGCGTGAGGGGAACAAACATGTAGTGGTAGATTGCTGTCATGGCGAATTGCCATCGTGACCACTCCACTAGAGTGGTGGTTGTCAGATCAAGAAGCATAATGTTAAGGTTTTGTTGTTAATTCTTTGAAAACGTGCTCACTTTTTGCCTCGGCACTGTCATAGTGGGAGTTGAGGTAGTTTGGCATCAACCAGAGTTTAAATACCAAAAACATGATACTCAGTTTAATAATGATGATAAGCCAAAGAGTACGTCCCCAGCGGGGCATATTCTTAAATCCGTCATAGTAAAGATACCAAGCCTTTTTTAACATACACGGCAGTTTTTATTGTTTATCTATGTAAGAACGTTACCAAAGGTATAAATGTTTTTTCTAAGTTCGATTTTTTTTGCATAAATAATACTTATGCGTATATAGGATAAATTTATTTGTCTAATTTTGTTTCTACACATGGGGGTAGTTTTAACCCGGTAATGTAAAATTGAATTATGAATAATGCAGGAAAATATTGTTTGGGGGGATTGGCGCTGTTGGCGGTTGGATTTTTATGTTGGTACTTTTCTTCGATTATCGCTTATATACTGGTGGCGGTCGTGCTCTCGTTTTTCGGGCATCCGATTATCAATCTTCTGGGGAAGATTGAAATAAAAGGTAAGCGCATACCGAACGGGTTGAGGGCGGGGATTGCTTTAGTTTGTATATGGTTTGTCTGTATTCTTTTCTTTTACACGGTGATACCGTTGGTTAGTCAGGAATTTCAGTCGTTAAGCGATATCAGTATCACGAATATCGTGAACAAGCTGGAAGACCCTTTGGCCGATTTGGAAGAGGGGTTGAAGCATTTCGGGATTATAGATGCCAATCAGGATGTAAAAGAGTATATCGTGAAGAATCTGAAATCCGTGGTGGACGTTACACAGATTAGAAATTTGTTCGGCTCTTTGGCGGGGACTATCAGCAGTATTTTTATCGCCCTTTTTTCGGTGACGTTTATGGCGTTCTTCTTTTTGAAGGACAGCAATCTTTTTTATAAGATGTTGTTGGCTGTTGTGCCAACACGTTATGGCGAGGGAGTGGGGAAAGCACTTGATTCTATACAGAAATTGCTGGTTCGTTACTTTATAGGGATTACTTTCGAGGTGTTGATTGTCATGGGTTTGAATATCATGGGGCTGACCATCATCGGGTTGCCGTTCAACAATGCCGTGCTGATAGGGTTGATGACCGGAATAACAAATGTAATCCCGTATATCGGACCGCTTATCGGTGCGGCCTTCGGGCTTTCAGTGGGAATTGCCACGAACGTGGACGTGGATTTCTACACGGTGGTATTTCCTTTACTGATTTATATGAGTATCGTGTTTATTATCACGCAATTGATTGATAATGTAATTTTGCAGCCCTTGATTTACGGGAATAGCGTGCATGCTCACCCGATGGAAATTTTTCTGGTGATATTAATCGCGGGAAACTTGGCCGGGATTCCGGGAATGATTCTTGCCATTCCGGGTTATACCGTATTGAGGGTAATATTGAGGGAGTTTTTTAATAAATATAAACTCGTGAAGTCACTCACGAAGAGTCTGGAATGAGTTCATCGAGTTCATAAGGTTTATAAACTAATCCAGCACCCCACGCGTACGGTCTTCAAAAGCGGAAAGTGCGGCTTTCGCTCCTTCGCCCATAGCTATGATAATTTGTTTGTAAGGTACCGAAGATACATCTCCTGCCGCATATATGCCCGGAATGTTCGTGCGGCAATGCGCGTCAATCACTATTTCTCCGGGACGGTTGGTATCCACTACTTCACGGAACGCTCCACTATTCGGAACCAATCCGATTTGAACGAATATCCCATCCAAGGCGATTACTCTACTTTCTTCTGTCTCGCGGTCTTTCACTTGTATCCCGGTTACTTTTTCTCCATTCCCGATGATTCCCAAAGTTTGCGAGTTGGTGAATACTTCCACGTTCGACAGGCTCTTTACTTTTTCTTGTAGTACTTGGTCGGCTTTTAATTCCTCGAGGAATTCCAGAACTGTTACTTTTGAACAAATTCCCGCCAAATCAATTGCTGCTTCAATCCCCGAATTGCCCCCGCCGATAACGGCTACCTGTTTACCTTTATAGAAAGGTCCGTCGCAATGCGGGCAGAAGGCAACGCCTCTACCTGTATATTCTGCCTCACCCGTCACGTTTAATTTTCTCCAACTTGCTCCCGTGGCAATAATGACTGCCGGAGCAATGAATTTCTCCCCTTTTGCCGTGGATAATATTTTCTGATTCTTCTCGATTTCAACTTTCTCTATCCGGCGATGTTCCAACAGGTCTATCGGGTAGCGCTGAATATGTGTTCTAATGTTTTCGGCCAATAGGCTACCGGTTGTTTCGGGTACGGATATCAGGTTCTCGATACCCACGGTTTCTTTTATCTGCCCGCCTACGCGTTCAGCCACGATAGCTACATTCAACCCCTTGCGTGCCGAATAAATGGCTGCGGCTGCCCCCGCGGGTCCTCCGCCGACGACAATCACGTCATAGTGTTTTTCGGTGGTATCAATCGTGTCCTCGTTGCTACCGTATTGGTTTTCCAGTTTACTCAATAATTCCCCGAATTCTCCCCGTCCGACATGAATCAATTTCCCGTCGGCAAACACGGAAGGTACACCTTGTATATTTAAAGCCTCTACTTCTGCCTGATTGATAGCTCCGTCCACCATCTCGTGCGTGATTTGGTCATTCAACGTGGTCATGGCATTTAGAGCTTGAATGACATCCGGGCAGTTCGTGCAAGTCAGTGAAACGTAGGTTGTCAAGTGAATGGGGCCTTTCAAGGCTTTTACCCTGTTACAGGTGGTTTCATCCGGGAAGTTTTTGCCTTTGCCGTCCAGATTCATGATGGCGAGCAACAAAGAGGTGAACTCGTGTCCATTGGGAACACCCCGGAATTTTATACCTGTTTTTTCTTCGTTCTTTAAGATCGTGAACGCTAGCCCGTCTCCTTCCGTGAGTTTGCACGATATTTTATCGGAGCATTCGCTAACGTCGTTTAATATTTCCAAGAGTTCTTGGCGACTCTCGTGTTGAGGTGCAACAATGACATCAAACGTGTATGTTGCTTCCAATCCCTCGAAAATAGTTTTTAGCTGGTTCTTTAGTGTCGTATCTAGCATGTGATTCATTGTTAAAAAAAGCCGACGATGTGGTTTCGTCGGCTTTCGCGTGATTCTGTTAAATTTTACCGACTAAATCGATGCTTGGTTTTAGCGTGGTCGCACCTTTTTTCCATTTCGCGGGGCATACTTCATTCGGGTGTTCTGCCACGAATAAAGCTGCTTCTACTTTTCGTAGTAATTCGTCCGCGTTACGTCCGATATTGTTGTCGTGGATTTCAGCAATTTTGATTTTCCCTTCCGGGTTTACCACGAAAGTTCCGCGGTATGCCATTCCCTCTTCCTCAATCATTACGCCGAAAGCGCGACTCAATACCCCGGTCGGGTCGGCAAGCATCGGGTAGTTGATTTTACGAATACTTTCAGAAGCATCGTGCCATGCTTTGTGTACGAAATGTGAGTCTGTACTCACGGAATAAACCTCTACTCCCATTTTCTGGAATTGCTCGTATTTCTCTGCCACGTCTACCAGTTCGGTCGGGCATACAAAAGTGAAGTCAGCGGGATAGAAGAAGAAAATAGCCCATTTCCCTTTTACGTCGTCGCTGCTTACAGTTTTGAAATTACCATTGTGAAAAGCTTGAACTTTGAATTCCGGAATTTGTGAATTGATAATTGGTTCCATTGTTTAGTGTGTTTATGATTGTTATTAATTTGTTTTCTCGATACAAAGATATATAGTTTTTCTTGATATGTATGATAAATCTAATTGAATTATTCTATGTGTATATAGGAAAAACTAATAATGTGTTGATTATTCATAACTTTATATTGACTTTGAAATTTTACAGTGGTAAATTTTGCGGCTGTAAAATTTGGCAATTTTGTTTGATTAAACTGATTGGAGGACAAATATGAAATTTTATAATAGAGAAAAAGAGTTAGTTGCGTTGGATGTGGTGGCAAGGGAAGGGTAGTAAGGAACAAGATGAAATTGATATCGTGGGATTGTATGCGGAAGAAAGTGTTGTTCAAGTATGAAATAGAAAAACGTTTGTTTCCGATGGAAGATATGTGATGAGGGCGGCTTTCCTCTTCCATCACCCCTTGCTCGAACGAAAATTTTTGGCTATCCGTCAAGTAAGTAGGACCCCACTTATTCTGACGGCAATGGGAATATATACACGGAGCTTTATGGTGACCTTTACAAATTCGATGTTTCCGAACCGAACAATGTCACTATAGAACAATACCTCCCGTGTGAGCAATGTCTAGGCTCTGGGAATTCCTGTGCGAAAATTATTATTAGATTTGTATCGAGGGGGAAGGTATGTTTGTTGCAAAGAATTGTTGATTGATTAATTGAACGCAAGAGATGACAACGTTACAAAATGTATTGGAGAATGTGCATAACCTCACGGAGAGTAATGCTAACGAGATTTTCGAGGATATTGCGAAACAGCTTTTTCGTGGGTTTTGTATCAAACAAGGTTGTGTGGAATATCGTTTCCTCGAGGTAGAGTTTTATTATTTCAGTCCAGAGCATAAAGATGTTTTAGAGTTTGGTAATCGTCCTTTTGTTTATGCTCGTAATTGCAAAGTCCCGGGTACATTTTTTGACGAGAATATTGCCAATATTCAAATCAAGCGATTTGAACTAGTCAGTCATGTGGGTTTACGTCTGAGTATTTCAGACGTAAACCCCAGTTATTTTTAAATCAATGCGATTTCCAGTACTTCCCGGATGTGGTTGACGAAATGGAAGGTGATACCCGAAACGTATTCCTTTTTGATTTCGTCGATGTCTTTTTTGTTCTCGCAGCAGAGGATAATCTCTTTGATTCCGGCTCGCTTGGCGGCGAGAATTTTTTCACGGATGCCGCCTACCGGAAGGACTTTGCCGCGCAGGGTGATCTCTCCGGTCATGGCAAGAGCTTTTTTCACTTTTCGTCCGGTCAGTGATGATGCCAAGGAGGTCACCATGGTGATACCTGCCGAAGGACCGTCTTTGGGTACGGCGCCTGCCGGAACGTGAATGTGAATGTTATGTTCCTCTATTGCCGCGGGGTTGATGCCCAATTCTTCGGCGTGTGATTTAATATATTCCAATGCTAGCGTGGCTGATTCTTTCATTACGTCACCGAGGCTTCCGGTCATGGTTAATTGTCCTTTGCCTTTGCTGATACTCGATTCCACGTATAGAATTTCTCCGCCCACGGCAGTCCAAGCCAAGCCTGTCACAACACCCGGTAATTCATTTCCTTGGTATTCTTCTCTGGTAAAGATAGGAGTTCCGAGGTATTCTTCCACGGTATCTTTTGTCGGTTGCACCGTGAAGCTGGGGTCTAAGGCCACGTTTTTAGCCACTTGGCGCATAATCTTAGCCAAGGTTTTGTCTAAACCGCGCACGCCGGATTCACGGGTGTATTTGTCGATAATATAGTTCAATATATCATCCGAGAATGTGATCTGTTCTGCTTTTAGCCCGTGATTTACCAGTTGCTTCGGGATCAGGTGACGTTTGGCAATTTCGATCTTTTCTTCCATAAGATAGCCGCTGACCTCTATCATTTCCATACGATCTCTCAACGGGGGAGCGATCGTGGAGATGTCATTCGCCGTGGCGATGAACATGACTTTTGATAAATCATAATCGATATCCAAATAATTGTCATGAAAAGCCGTGTTCTGTTCGGGGTCAAGTACTTCCAATAATGCAGACTGCGGATCTCCTCTGAAATCCTGTCCTACCTTGTCGATTTCGTCCAGAATAAACACGGGGTTCGAGGTCCCTGCTTTTTTGATACTTTGTATAATCCTACCCGGCATGGCACCGATGTATGTACGGCGGTGTCCCCGGATTTCGGATTCGTCATGCAAGCCGCCTAATGACATGCGAACGAATTCCCGGTTCAAGGCACGTGCAACCGATTTGCCGAGAGAGGTTTTACCCACACCCGGGGGACCGTACAGGCAGAGAATCGGGGATTTCATATCTCCTTTCAGTTTTAATACGGCAAGGTATTCCAGAATGCGCTCTTTCACCTTATCCAGCCCGTAGTGGTCGGCATCCAGTATTTCGGATGCTTTTTTCAAATCGAAATTGTCTTCCGAATAGTGCTCCCACGGCAACTCGGTCAATTCCTTTACGTAATTGAATTGCACTGAATAGTCCGGGGTTGACGGGTTCTGGCGTTTCAGTTTTTGGAGTTCCTTGCGGAATATTTCTTCCACGTTATTGGGCCATTTTTTCTTTGATGCGGCCTCTTCCAGTTCTTGCAGGTCTTCGTCCACGGGATTCGCACCCAACTCGTTCTGGATAGTCTTCATCTGTTGATGAAGCAGGTATTCTCTTTGTTGTTTATCAAGGTCGACCTTGACCTTTTGTTGAATATCCTCTTTTAATTCCAGAACTTTGACTTGTTTGCCCAGTAGTTCCAGTAATTTGTTTGCCCGTTCTTTCAATCTGTCGATTTCGAGCAATTCTTGTTTATCCCTGTAATCAATCTCTGTGTTTGAAGATATGAAATTGACAAGGAATAACATGCTCTCGATATTTTTCAAGGCGAAGCCTGCCTCGTTGGGAATATTGCTGGAAAATCTCACGATTTTCATTGCCATATCCTTTAGGGCTTCGGAAATGGCATTGTATTCCTGATCTTCCGTGTGTATTTTTTCCTCTTCTTTCACGATGATTTTACCCACGTGATAGGGTTCGTCATACAAGATGTCATCCAAATGGAAGCGTCTTTTCCCTTGGATAATAGCTGTGGTCGTTCCGTCGGGCATCTCTAGCAATCTTAGCACGGAAGCGACCGTACCTGTCGTGTACAGATCGGTTTGCTGCGGGTTTTCCGTGAGGATGTCCTTTTGTGCGATGACACCGATTAACGCGCTTTGCTTGTAAGCGAAACGTACCAGTTTTAGCGATTTTTCCCTACCGATATTGATTGGGATAATTACCCCCGGAAACAACACGGTGTTCCGTAGTGGTAAAATTGGCAGAGTGTCAGGTATATTACTGTGATCGTTCAGCATCTCTTTCTCGTCACCCAGTATAGATAAATAATCCTGATTTTCCTCTGATAAATTATCTTGTAAAAAATCTTTTAAATCTATATTGCTCATTATAATCTCCTTATCTATTTGTAGTTGTTTCTTCGTGTGATTTGGTTTCTTTCGGGAGTCCCTTGATTAGCCTTGAATCGGAGGACTGCCATTTTGGCAAAAAAATCCTGAAAAATAAACCATTACTTAATAGGACAATTCCTATGCCAAAGATTTTTTGGTCGAAATAGGGTAAAAAAAGATGCAATTGTTACTTTTGCACATAAATATAAAACACAAATGAAAATAATTTTATTCGACGATAAAAGTTGGAGAACGTTGAGACCTCTTACTTTGACTCGTCCGGTATCTGAACTAAGGGTAGGGATTCTCACGATTCGAGAGAAGTGGGAAAAACGGTTAGGTGACAAGGTTGCATACCTGACCAAGGACTACCTGCAAGAAAAATACCCGTTGTCTGTGGAAGATGATAATTTGCTGATCAACGCGTCCGTGTGTCCGAACCCACGTTTGTTGGGTGAGATCGGTGGTCTGCAGCCGGGGGAAATGTTATTACAAGGCGATTGTGTAATCGCTTTGCGAGTGGATAAACGGGAGGTCGCAGCCTTTGATCCTGCCGGGTTACCGGGTTTAGTACGAAAGGAGTTCACGGGTGAATTTAATCGTGTGGAATATCCTTATCACGTGTTTTCACTGAACGGGCAAGAGTTGGAGATTGACTTCAAGTTATTGACCGAGGGACGGAAGAGTGCGCCGTTGGATAGTGGCGTGCGGGTATACGGGAAGTATCCTGTCTTCGTGGAGGAAGGTGCCGTTGTTCGCGGTGCCGTGATCAACACGGAAGGCGGTCCCGTGTATATCGGGAAGGACGCGGAAATCATGGAAGGAGTCCTCGTGAGAGGTCCTTTGGCCATGTGCGAACATGCGGTATTGACGATGGCGGCGAAAGTGTACGGTCCCACGACTTTAGGACCTTATTGCAAGTGCGGGGGTGAGGTAAATAACGTGGTTTTGCTCGCGTACTCCAACAAGGCTCATGATGGGTTCTTGGGTAATTCCGTGCTGGGGGAATGGTGTAATATCGGGGCGGGAACAAACAACTCGAACTTGAAGAATACCTACGTGGAGGTGAAGTTATGGGATTACGAAACGAGACGTTTCCGGAAAACCGGACTTCAGTTTTGTGGTCTGATTATGGGTGACCATGCCAAGTTGGGAATTTCTACAATGATTAATACCGGAACGGTGATCGGCGTGGGAGCTAACGTGTACGGGGCAGAATTTCCCCGTAATTTTATTCCCTCTTTTGCTTGGGGCGGTGCCTGTGGATTTACCGAACATATGATGCCTCAGTTTATCGCGACTGCCGAAGCCGTGATGAAACGTCGGAATAAAGTATTCGATGACGTGGATCGTCGGATTATCGAGCATGTGTTTGCTGATCCGGACAGATAAAATAAAAAAAGGAGATTCTGTGAATCTCCTTTTTTTATTTCTATTTCAGAAAGATTATTTCTTTCTGTTTTCCATGTGCGATTTGTAACGGTTCATGAACTTGTCAACACGTCCTGCAGTATCGATCAATTTGATCTTACCGGTATAGAACGGGTGAGAAGAGTTAGAAATTTCCATTTTTATCAATGGATATTCAACTCCGTCGATTTCGATAGTCTCCCTCGTTGCGGCGGTAGACTTGGTGATAGTAGTCATGCCATTAGACATATCTTTAAATACTACTAATCTGTAATTTTCAGGATGTATGCCCTTTTTCATCTCGTATATAATTTTTAAAATTGTTTCTACATTAACGGGTAGCAAAGATAGTCGATTCATTATAAATCACAAAGAAATTCAAGGACTTTTTTCGAGATGAGGTATTAAAACGTCATTTTTCCGTGAAGAGTACCGTTTGTTTGTATTTTTGGAAATAAAATGACGCCGGGGTTTACGCTTGTCAGCACGTACCTTCCGGCGTCGGGGAATGGATTATATCATTTTTGCGGGACCACTTCCTTCCTTAAGTTTTTCAGCAATTCTTCCCCCACGAAGCGCTCGAAGACTTCCGGTGTCGGGTTGTCTTTCTGCATCTTTAGAGCCGCGAGGTATTTTGCCTTGTCCTCGCCCGGAATGATAATCAAGGGTTCAAGGAACATCATCTGTATATAGTTCATGAATAATAAAGCAACAGTGATGTTTGCCGCCCCGAAAGGCTTGATGTGGGAAAAATAATAATGAAAGTCTGCTCCCAATTTTACGGTAAGTATATCATGAACGTTATTCAGTTTCTCGTTTGTTTCTTTACACAGGCTGTCCAGTTTGTCCGGTATTTGATCATAGTTTGCCGTGACGCCTTCTTCGTAGTATTCTTCACCTAAGCGGAAATCTCCCAAAGAGGTATCGTAACTGCCCACGGGAGTCGTTTCTTCTTTCCCGGTATGGTGCATTACTTTGGCACTGACCTCCCGAACGAAATCGGACGAAAGCCGCTTGCGCTGTTGGGCACATTTCATGAGGAAGAGAAAAGCGTTGCTCAAGTCTTTTATCCGTAGTACGGTTTCCCGCTCTACCTTGGGTGAAATCTCGATGTCATTCAAGATATTGAAAAAATCTTGTTTCTTTATATCCATCCCGTCCAGACGGGCAATCTCGTAAAGCAAGGTTTCCACTCTTCTTGGGGAATAACCTTTTGTTGCCAGTTTGGCTCTTCCGAGATATTCTTCTCTTGTTCTACATAGTTCTTGCCACATAATCGTTCATTTTTTCTATTTGGTACGTGGTATTTGTCGGTTTAGTTTTGTTTTTATATTTATTTGATAGATGAGATTATCTGTTGACAATACAGGGGTGGATATTGACAATAATATCGTATTTTTGTATGCTTGATTATGATTCACCAAGCGTATGCTGCTTAAAGAATAAAGTATGTTGAAGGATTTTACGGCAATAGATTTTGAAACGGCTAACCACCACCCGACGAGTGCTTGCTCTATCGGGATAGTCGTGGTGCGTGACGGTGTTATCGCGGATGAGTTTTCGCATTTGATAAAACCGGAACCGTTTTATTTTTACCGGAAATTTATCGGGATTCACGGCATTACCCCCGCGATGGTGGAAGACGCTCCTTCATTTTACGATTTGTGGGGAAAGATGGGGCGGTATTTTGACACGGAGGCGTTGGTTGCTCACAACGCCGGGTTTGATATGAGTGTTTTGAAGGCTTGTCTGGAGCGGTCGGACATCTATATCCCGATGCCCCAATCGTATTGCACGTGCCGACTCTCCCGAAAATTGGTAAAAGGTTTACCTAATTATAAACTGAACACGTTGTGCGAGCATTTCGGGATAGAACTGAATCACCACGAGGCATTGAGTGATGCCCGTGGTGCAGCTAAAATCATGATAGAACTCGGCCGTTTATAATCGGCTGATAATTTCCTTGAATATGGCTCCCATGCGTGGTTGGGCGTGGTTGCCCACGTCTTGTACTTCCGCGTGATTGGTGTCGAGTAAATCCGGGGTGGCGGTACTGTTCGTGATGACGGACATGCCGAAACATTCCATCCCCATGTGGCGTGCCACGATGATTTCCGGTACGGTAGACATTCCCACGGCATCCCCGCCTATAACGCGAATCCAATTGTACTCCGCCGGGGTTTCGAACGAGGGACCTTGCAGTCCGGCATAGACGCCTTTCCATAATTTGATATCCAGTTTTTTCCCGGCTTCCTCGGCGAGCTCGATCAGGCGGGTACTGTATGCTTCCGCCATGCTTGGAAACCGGGGACCCAATTCGTCGATATTCTTACCCCTGAGCGGGTGTTCGGGAAAGAGGTTGATATGATCCCGGATGATCATAAGGTCGCCCGCGAGATAACTCGTGTTCACGCCCCCGGCAGCATTCGACACGAACAATCTCTTTACACCCAAGGCGTGCATGACTCTCACGGGGAAGGTTACTTCTTGCATGGAATAGCCCTCGTAATAATGGAAACGTCCTTGCATGGCGATCACTTTCTTGCCCCCGAATGTTCCGATAAGCAATTGTCCCCGGTGTCCCTGTACCGTGGATACGGGGAAATGAGGGATGGCCATGTAAGGAATGGCGTGTTCTATTTCGATGGATTTCCCGAGTTCTCCCAATCCGGTACCCAAGATAATCCCGATCGTGTGTTCTCCTTTGATATAAGGTGCCAAGTATCGGCTACTTTCTTTTATCTTGTCTAACATAGTTGTATATATTTTTAATGAGTTGGTCTTGTGATGTCAGAAATTCCGGTTCGATGGGAACATAGAATATCCGTTGTCTGATTTCATCCGGGATATTACTCAAGGCTAACCGCACGGCATCTTTTTCTGTCGTGAAGATGTATTTGTTCGGGGTGCTGATTTTGTCGTATTCCTGAATGATACGGTGAATATCCCCGTCCCGGTAATTGTGGTGGTCGGGGAAAGCGATTTGGTGTATTTGTTTGGTTAATTTTTCAAGATACTCGATGTAAGGAGCCGGTTGGGCGATTCCCGTTACACACAGGATAGCGCTGTCCGGGGTAACGGAGCAACGGCTGGTTTTATCCAGCGGGGTGATGTCCCCGTATTTCATCGTGGTGAACAGCAATTGCTGGTAAGCCATCAAGTTCAAGTGTTTCAAAATAATCCGCTTCTCGATGGGAGAAATGTTAGGCGGACATTTTGTCACGATCACGTAGTTTGCCCTGTCTTTGGCGCTTGCTTTCTCTCTGAGGCGTCCCAAGGGCAGGAGGTGGTCTTCGTATATCGGGCGGTTGTAGTCGATCAACAAAATATTGATATCCGCTTTCACGTACCGGTGTTGAAAACCGTCATCCAGAACGATAACATCCGGTTTCTCCGGCAATTGCATCAGTTTCTTGATGCCTCTCACCCGGTTGGCATCAACGGCGACCGTGATATCCGGGAATTTGTTTTTTATTTGCATGGGCTCGTCACCGATTTCGCTGGCAGTCGATGTCTCCGTTGCCAGCACGAAACCGGACGTTTTACGTTTATAGCCCCGGCTCAGGCAAGCTACCCGGTAGTCGTTTTTCAGCACGTTGATTAAGGCTTCCGTGTGGGGAGTCTTGCCTGTACCGCCCACGGTGATATTTCCAACGCAGATGATAGGAATATCAAATTCGTGAGACTCCAGTATACCTAGGTTAAATAGTCTGTTTCTGACGCTGACACCTAGACCGTACAGGACGCTTAATGGCCATAAAGTAAGATATTTGAGCACCATGTTCTACATTCGCTTTAGTTAAAAGTGAGATCGTAAGGTATTCTGGCTACCATACCGTTTATTTTTAGTAATTCTTTTTGACTCCGGTATATATCATAGAAATCGCCCAACTCTTCTTTGACAATCTTTGCTTTTACCGTTTCGGTAAGGTTGGACAGGATATCTTCAAGCGGGTTGCGCTCCGTCGGGAGTTCCGTGATCTGGTATTCCGTCAGACCGGCTTTCGCGGCGGCAATTTGGATGGCGTCGTTCAATCCGCCCAGCACGTCAACCAATCCGATTTTTAAGGCGTCCTCTCCGGTCCATACGCGCCCTTGAGCGATCTCGTTCACTTCCTCTTTCGTCATGTGGCGTCCTTGGCTAACCCGGTCGAGGAATGTATCATATCCCCGGTTGATGTAGTTTTGCATCACGTTTCTCTCGTAGGCGGTCATCGGTCTGTCGCTGATTGGAATAGGTAACGGGTAACCACCGCCGAAATCGCTGTGGTCGTTGGTTTTTACCACGTCGGAATTGATACCTAATTTGTCCTTTATCAATTTCTCCCCGCTAAACAGCAACCCGAATATCCCGATGGAACCGGTTAATGTCGTGGGATCGGCAACGATCGTATCGGCAGCACAGGAGATGTAATACCCGCCGGAAGCGGCAACATTTCCCATCGACGCGATGAGCGGTTTCTCTTGGGCGGCAAGCTGAACTTCTTTCCAGATGATATCGGATGTCAAGGCGCTTCCCCCCGGTGAGTTTACACGTAGTACGATAGCCTTTATATTTTTATCCTCCCGGGCCTTGCGTATGGTTTGCGCTAATTCCGGTCCAATGCTTGTAGCTGACTGTTGGAAACCGATATCCCCTTGCGCGTAGATAACGGCAATCTTGTCTTTGGCAAGGTTAATGGTCGGGAGCACGGCTCTTTGATATTTATCGAGCGTGATCATGGATAATTGGGTAGAGTCCGGAATGCCACAAGCCGCGTTCAATTTGCGGAGCATTTCGTATTCGTAGAGAGTACCGTCGAAGAAGCCTTCTTTCACGAATTCCCCGGCAGGATATACTTGAAACTCGTTTGTCAGTCGAGTGATTTTCTCTACCGGTATATTACGGGTTACTGAGATTCCCTTGATGATATTTCCCCAGAGAGAATTTAAGTAGGTTTGCACTTGTTCACGGTTGGCGTCGCTCATGTGATCTTGCAGGAAAGGCTCTACTGCCGATTTGAATTTCCCCACACGGATAACTTCCGGCTCTACGCCGATTTTCTTCAACAGATCCTTGTAGAACGATACGTTGGCGGACATTCCCGTGAGTAATAACGGGGTTTCCGGGTTCACGAATATACTGTCGGCAACGGTTGCCAGATAGTAACTTTTCTGGTCGTATCCCAAGTTCGAGTAGCTATAAATAAATTTTCCGCTTTCTTTGAATTTCAATAGTGCGTCCCGAATCTCATCAATCGTGGCGAGTGCCCCGAAGTTGGATTTTATTTCCGTCAAGTCAAGATAGATTCCCTTGATCCGGTCGTCTTTCCCGGCTTGTTCGATGTATTTCAGTATTTTATTTAACCCGGTTTGTTTGTTCATGGATAAAGACATGATATTCAGATTTTCTAACGGGTTATCGGAAGCTCTGTCCGGTATTGGATCGCTGAAGGATAATTTCAGAATAGAATTATCCGTGACAGTAACACTCTTGCTGCCGGCAAAACTGATGAGGCTGACAGAACTGATGAACATTACCATGCAGATAATGAGCATGAATATGTTCACGATAAATACGCCGATGACGGTCGCTAATAGATACTTTAGAAAGCTTTTCATAATGTAATTTTAGTCGTTAATTATTTATTATACAATAAACGAGTTAGCTTTTTATATTGGGTACGTGAGAATCATTTTTCAATAAAAAATGATTTTCACAAATGTATGCAATAATTTTGGTCATGCAAATTTAAAATTGGTGTTGTTTTGTTTCTCGTCTATTTTTTGATAGTTTTACGTCGGAACAAAATAGATACGGAATGAGTAAGTTTGAAGTTATAGGAGGGAAGCGGTTAAAGGGCGAACTGGTCCCTCAAGGAGCGAAGAATGAAGCGTTGCAGGTGATATGTGCCTGCCTGTTGACGAAAGAAGAAGTGGTGATTAGCAATATACCGGAGATACTGGACGTGATCAAGTTGATCGAGTTGCTGAAAGGTATCGGTGTGCAGGTGGAGCGATTGCAAAAAGGGGAATACTCCTTCAAGGCTTGCAATGTCGATTTGAAGTACTTGGAAACGGAAGATTTCTACCATAAGGCATCCAGTTTGCGCGGTTCCATCATGATTCTCGGGCCTTTGTTGGCGCTCCACGGTTTCGGGTTGGTGCCGAAGCCGGGCGGGGACAAGATTGGGCGTCGTCGTCTGGATACCCATTTTTTGGGCTTCGAGAAGTTGGGGGCTACTTTCGAGTATGACGGGGTGTCCGGGTGTTTTAAGGCGTCGGCACAAAAGCTCAAGGGGGCTTACATGTTGCTGGACGAGGCATCTGTGACCGGAACCGCGAATATCGTGATGGCGGCAGTCCTCGCCGAAGGGGTTACGACTATATATAATGCGGCTTGTGAACCTTACGTGCAACAACTTTGCAAGATGTTGAATGCCATGGGAGCCCGTATTTCGGGGATTGCTTCCAATCTGTTGACTATCGAGGGTGTCGAGAGTCTTCATGGTTGCCGTCACCGTTGTTTGCCGGATATGATTGAAATCGGTAGTTACATCGGGTTGGCCGCTTTGACGCGTTCGGAGATCACGATCAAGGGATGCGCCATTCCCCAGTTGGGAATTATCCCGAATGCTTTCCGCAAGTTAGGAATCCGCATAGAGGAACGGGACGATGATTTATACATCCCCCGTCAAGAGCATTACATGATAGAGGACTTTATCGACGGGTCCATTCTTACGGTTGCCGATGCCCCGTGGCCGGGTTTGACACCCGACTTGTTGAGTGTCTTTTTGGTTGTGGCAACGCAGGCTAGGGGTAGTGTGCTGATTCACCAGAAGATGTTCGAGAGCCGTTTGTTTTTCGTGGATAAGTTAATCGACATGGGAGCAAAGATTATTCTTTGTGACCCGCACCGCGCCACGGTTATCGGTCAGAATCACGAGTCGCAACTGCGTCCCACGAAAATGACCTCTCCGGATATCCGTGCCGGAATCGCCTTGTTGATCGCTGCCCTCTCTGCACCGGGAAAGAGCGTGATTGACAATATCGACCAGATCGACAGGGGGTATGAAAATATCGACGAGAAACTGAACGCTATCGGGGCGGAGATCAAGAGAATGGTGTAATTGATTACAGTGTGTAAGTTGTTGAATATGAATAACAATATGGAAAAATAAGATTGCGTTCTTCAAGGATGCGGGGACTGTATTGGAAGTTCCCGTGTCAACAGAAGAAAAAACAGTATGGCTCAATCGTCAGCAGATGTCTGTATTGTTTGATAGAGATGTAAAGACCATTGGTAAACATATCAACAATGTTATGCATGAAGAATTGGAAGGACAAGTGGTGCAATGGAAGGCAAAACACAAACTAAACAAACGGAATATTATAATTTAGATATTAGATTGAAGGATACTCTATGAAGATTTTTGTAATCTAAAATCATAAATCTAAAATCGTAAATTACAAAATTATTTCGGTTTTTAAAGTATCCGGACTTTCTTGCAGGAGTTCGGATATTTTTTTACGGAGAACGGGATGCATGAAGTCCGGCATGATTTCATTTAACGGGCACAGGACAAAATTGCGTTGTGCCATTCTGGGATGGGGTACTGTCAGACGGGGGGTGTCGATGATCCGTGAGTCACAGAACAGGATGTCGATATCCATGGTACGGGAACAGAATTGTACTCCCGCGCGTACCCTTCCCAGTTTTTGTTCGGTTTGCTGGCATTTGTCGAGAACTTCTTCCGGGGATAATTCCGTGTTGTAGGTCACGATTTGATTGTAAAAGGTATTCTCCGATTCAAATCCCCAAGGGGCGGTTTCGTAGAGGGAAGAACGAGTTTCGATCTTCCCGAGCTCCGACATTTCTTTTACCGCTTCATCAATGAGTGCTTTCCGGTCACCTTGATTTCCCCCGAAAATAAGAGTTACCAGCATGTACTAATTTTAGATTTTAGATTTTAGATTTTAGATTGAGTAACCTCAGTCTGAAATCTAAAATAAATTAGTGTTTCTTGTAATTGAACTTTCTATTTTTCTGTTGCCTGTTATTATTATTGTTGTTGGAAGGTTTTTTATTCGTCTTCTGCAACAAGTCTTTAGAATGAGATAATGTCATTCCTTCCGGCATTTCGATATTACCACCGTACAACGTGTTTATATCACAATAGATTTGTTCGTCTTCCACGGAGTCTTTGTTCCACGTGAGGAACGATTTTTTCATGTGGTTTGCCGTCAGTACGGTAAGAACTCTCTTTATTTCAGGGTCTTCTGTTTCTTTGATTTTCTCGATTAGTTTTTCGGTGAGCAACCCGTAATGTTTATATTTGATACGGTGTTTGCTGTACGGCAGCCTTTCCGGCTTTTCTTCCAGAATGGCTTTATCGGGAAGCGGGTAGGGGGAGTCGATATCCAACGTGAAATTCGACATGATCATCAAGTGATCCCACAGTTTATGCCTGAAATCCGGCACGTCGCGTAAATGCGGGTACAAGTTTCCCATCACGCTGATAATCGTTCTGGCTGCACGGGTGCGTTCGTCTCTATCTTCTATTGTTGCCAGATGGTCAATCATTATTTGAATATTTCTCCCATATTCCGGAAGAATCAGTTTTTTTCTTTGGCTATTATAGTCCATTACAGGATATGTTTTGTATTTAAATTAGTTATTTATGGGGAAACGCCGGAAAAATCATTTCGCTATACCGGAATAAAACTCCCTCACGTGTAATTATAGATATTTAGAATATGCCGCAAATATAATACTTTTTATTTATAAGTCGTTAATTTGTATCCCCTTGCACGTATAGTTTTGCAAACTTTAACAAAAGTACTTTCTGACCATGCTTGGCAAATAGCACTTTAGCTTTTTTGTTTACCCCCAATCCGTCGAGCGTGATGACCTTTCCCGCCCCGAAATTCGGGTGATAGATAATCATTCCGGGTACTACCGTGTCGCCGCTGATCGCTTGCAATCTGGAGGTGTCCACATCCGGTATTTCCACGTTCGGCTGAGGGGATAAAGTCGGTTTTGCCATCCTCGTCATGCGTCCCGGCACTTGCAATTGCCGGTCTTCCCGCGAGCGGGTGGGGGTGAAATAGCCTTCTAGGTACACGGGGTCGATTTCCGCGATAAATCGTGACGGTTGCGGGTACACCACGTTCCCGTTCTTATAGCGTGTGGTGGCGTATGTCATGACCACTTTTTTCTCTGCGCGGGTCAGTGCCACGTAAAACAGGCGTCTTTCTTCTTCCAGAGCCGCGGGGGTATAAGCGCTTTGTTGAGCGGGGAAGAGGTCTTCTTCCATGCCCACGATAAAGACATTCTCGAATTCCAATCCTTTCGCCGAGTGAATGGTCATCAGCGTCACCTTGTTGTTGTCTTCCGGTTTTTCGCTATCTTGGTCAGTCAACAAGGCAACTCCCTCGAGGAACGACGGGAGTTTATCATCCCGTCCCTCGTTGTAAGCCGTTTCGCTGAAGTCTTTCACCGCGTTTAGCAACTCCTGTATATTTTCCTTTCGGGATACACCTTCCGGGGTATCGTCAGCGGATAGATCGTCGATGATACCGGATGTTTTGGCGATACGGTAAGTCGTGTCGTACGCGTTTTCTTCTTTTGCCAACTCGGTAAAGCCCTCGATCAATTGCCTGAAATGCGTCAGTTTGGCAGCCGTCGCGGCAGAAACCACGCCGGGTACTTTGTTCAAGTTGCAGAGTACCGTCCAGATGCTCGCGTTGTATTTCAGGGCGACTTCCTTGAGTTTGTCCACGGTCGTGTCGCCGATACCTCTTTTGGGATAATTGATGATTCGCTTCAAGGCCTCCTCGTCATTCTGGTTGACGGTCAGGCGAAGGTATGCCAACAGGTCTTTGATCTCCTTTCTTTGATAGAAAGAGAGTCCCCCGTATATTTTGTAAGGAATATTTCTTTTGCGCAAGGCCTCTTCCATGATACGGGATTGTGCGTTTGTCCGGTAAAGGATGGCAAAGTCATTAAATTCCGCTTGCTCGTTCTGGGAAATGCGGAATATCTCTTGGGCGACTTGGAAACCTTCTTCTTTGTCCGACATGGCTTTCATTACCCGTATTTTGTCGCCTTCCTCGTTTTCCGAGAAAGTCTTTTTGGGTATCTGCTCCTTGTTCCGGCTGATGATACTGTTCGCCGCGTCCACGATGGTGGTCGTGGAGCGATAGTTCTGTTCCAGTTTGCAGAGCTTGTAGCCGGGGTAGTCGTTTCGGAAATTCAGAATGTTCTCGATACGGGCGCCCCGGAAAGAATAAATACTTTGCGCGTCGTCCCCGACCACGCATATATTCTTGTGTTGTTCCGCGAGTTTCTTGATAATAAGGTATTGCGAGTAATTGGTATCCTGATACTCGTCGACCAGAATGTAATCGAATTTCTTCTGGTATTTTTCAAGTATTTCCGGGAAGTCACGGAACAATATATTGGTTTGCAACAACAGATCGTCAAAATCCATGACATCGCTTTGGCGGCATCGTAACTGGTAATACTTGTATATTTCCGTGATCATCGGTTTTTTCGCCGCTTGATCGGCAGCCACGATTTTTGCCGATTGGGCGTACGCCTGCGCTACGACCAGATTGTTTTTAGCCATGGAGATTCGTCCCAGCACGTCGTTCGGTTTATATACCTTATCATCCAGTCTTAAATCTTTAACGATCGATTTGATCAGGTTCTTAGAATCCTGCGAATCGTATATCGTGAAATTGGACGTGTACCCGAGATGTTCGGCTTCCACCCGTAAGATTTTCGAGAAGATGGAGTGAAATGTCCCCATCCACAAGTTGGAGGCATTTCCTTGTCCGACGAGCGTGGCAATACGTTTTTGCATCTCGCGTGCCGCTTTGTTCGTGAAGGTTAGCGCCAAAATACGGTAGGCGGGTACGCCTTTGCTCAGCAAGTTAGCGATGCGATATGTCAATACCCTTGTCTTTCCCGATCCTGCACCGGCAATCACAAGCGTGGGGCCTTCCGTGTTTACAACAGCCTCTCTCTGGTTCTCGTTCAATTCGTTAATAAAGTCCACGATTTTGAGTTTTCTGGAATCTTGAATTAGTCGTGCAAAAATATAAAATCATTTCCATATCGACGGGTGTATCGCGTGAAAATTTACAATTTGTTCCGAAGGAGCATTTATGCGGGGAATATTTATCTCACTTTCTTTGGCTTGAGTAGGGGATGCATAACGGTTATGCTAGGGTTAAGCCCCGGTGTGGGGTAAAACTTGCTGAAATTTTGGTCGTGTATTGCAACGGAACGAGGATTTTTCGCCCAAGTTAAAAAAGCGTATTTTTTACTAAAACGTGGGCGAAGAGTGGGCTATAAGTAGGCGAAGAGTGGGCGATCCCGCCCAATAGTCTGCCAATAGTCGCCTTTTAGTCGCCTAACGGGGTTGAACAACCCTAATTCAAGGGTTGTTTACCCGGGTAGCTTGCATGAAATTGATGTTGTGGCAAGCCACGATGCCTGCGGTTTCCGAGTACGGGCGGCTTTCACCCAAGGTGACGGGAGAGGAAGCCGTTCTATTTTCATGTATTTCTCGAGAAGCTACTCGATGCGCTCGATGTTTTTGGTTGGGGCGATGGAGATGTGTATGCGGAGATTCCGTTGCCCGAGATGTCCGGCGTGTAAAATAGGTGCATGGTTTCGTGTTTTAAGACGGGTAAAGGTATCAAAGGGCTTGATAAGAGCAATGATGCTAGAGATAAGATGTTCTATTGTTTTGGGATGTCGGATCTTTCTTTATATAGTGTGCTTGTTTAAAATGTCTATCTAATGATGGAATTTGTTATTATAATATTTTGTAAAAATGGTTTTATTTCATACCTTTGAAAAGTATGCTGGGATGAGTCATATTACAATTGTGTGGTAAGGGTTATTTAAAATTAAAATTTCATTATCATGGGAGACTCGTATTTATTTTCCAAAATAAGGATGCAAGTTCTCGAAAATACGGCATTCAATTTCTCGTGGAAAAATCGACGTCTTCTAGTCTTGTGCTAGTTTCCAGAATGGGGATACCGTAAATTAGGTGTCCTATTTTTCTTAATATCATGAAGCTTGTTTTTTACTATTTACAAATACCCTAATAATAAATTTATGAAGAGAATTCTTTTAACTTGGAGTGGTTTGGTTATTTTTTGTATAGCTTGGTCGCAAGAGATAAAACCAAGCGAGCGGGCTCAAGGTTTTATGAACTTAAAAAATACCTCGGTCGATTATTGTTTGGGATTGTTTAGTTATAAAATACCTTTGTTCGAACTATCATCGGGGAATTATAAATTACCTATTTTTCTTTCTTATACGGGTAAAGGAGTAAAAGTTCAGGATAAACCGGGTATATGCGGGTATAATTGGCAGTTGATTTGTGGTGGCGTTGTGACACGCACTTTGCGAGGAGGACTGCCGGACGAAGGGAGTAACGGGCGTGCTTTTCATAATTACGATGTATACACGGATTCACTTTGTAAATTGGTGAATAAACACCAGATTGACGGGGAATCGGATATATTCACGGCTGTTTTTAACGGCAAACAAATATCGTTTATACTTGAAGCTCCGGGTGAGTTTGATAAAGTTCAGGCAGTGCCTTTAGAAAAAACCGGTATTAAGATTGAGTATGTTTACAAAACTAATGGTCAAACTTGGTGTTTAACAGATGAAGACGGTGTTGTATACGAGTTTGGAAATCATGAAGTCACAAGTAATGTAAAGTTGGAAGAAGGGGTGACATTTAATAGCGTGAAGAACATCGGTTATATCTCGACCTGGTATCTTACCAAGATTATCATACCCTCGGGGCGGGAAATTTGTTTCACGTACTCGAAAAATATCACCACGAATTATTTTTTAACCTCAAAAATGACGTATCAATATGGGCGTCCCGTGAAAGAATACACGTTTAGTTTAAAACCTTACAGGACTCAATTGGCTCAATTGTATTCTTTAGCACAACAATACGCGATGGCAGCGAGGTATGATTTTTATGCGATACGGGAGGTGCTAGGGAAAATAGAACGCTTGGAATATTTAACTCAAGGTGTTTCAAATTATAATGTATTGATGTATCAAGAGAATTTGTTTTTAATGTATCATAAATGTATGGGGATGGTAGCGGATTTATCCTCTTTATCCGAAAGTTCCTTGGAGGCTATTTATGAATTGGACAATTATATTGATTTTTTGAGAAGCATGTCGGCAATGTCTCCTGCAGGCAACGGTTATATTCTCGGCTCTTTGGCCAGTACATTGGGGGGTATAAGATCCATTTATCAAGAAGCTTACTCGACGGCAGAAGAGAAATATGCTCAAGAAACAAGTACGGGACAACAATATCAGGTGAGTTCCGGGCTGCTCACGAAAGTTTCCTGCGGGGACCAGGAACTGGTTTTGGAATATGATAACAGAAATACCTTGAAGTCATTGAAGTTGTATTCCTCTTTGTATGATTTGATTGGACAGGTCATGTTGACACAGGAAGGAGGGACGTTGACAAAGGTTTGTTTTAAAGATAATTTGGGAGAGAATAGTCAAGAACAATATTTTTCCTATTATGGCGGGAATTCTTCAAGTTATAAGGCCGATTTGTGGGGATATTACAGTGATGATGCAGGTTCGGGAGGGGAAGGGAATACTACTTATCGATTTATTGATTCTCGAGTAAAGGTTGATTCGGCTTTTGTTTTCGGGGTAAACGCTAAGCGTAATAGCTTGAAGATGATACGAACCTCTCACGGGAGTGAAATTCAAATTGATTACGAGCCGAATTTTGTGTCTTACGGGGGAGGTCTGGATTATGGAGAAATGGGATTGATGCAGCCTCTTGTTTATTATCCTTACGGGGGAATAAGACTGAAAAATCTGATCTCGCGTGATGGATTTGGTCACGCGGATAGTATCCGTTACTGTTATAACACGGAAGCGGGATATAGTTCGGGAATATTCGTGTTGGATGGTGCTTTAGCGAGTAGACAATTGACGTATCATAGTTCTAATGTGGTCGATTACGTGAAATTTAGTGATTTACAACTAAACGGGGCAGCCGTGTTAAACACGGGAAATAACGGGATAATGTATACTTACGTGGTGGAGGAAAGGGTTGGACAGGGTAAGACGGCTTATTATTATCACGTGCCGTGGAATGTTGTTTATAAAAGACGTTTTTCCGGGGGATATGGTTACTGGGCTTGCGGATTACCCTTGGGGTGTATTGATTACGATAAAGACGGGCGGATGGTGCGTATGGAAAAAAATTATTATCACACTTCTTTACCCCCCGATTGTAATCATTTTACACCCCCGGAATTTATTAATGTAAATTCTGTCCCATTTCCTTTTGCCGGTAAGAAGAGGCAGTTGAAACCGTTCGGTTTTTATATGGATCGGAATGAAGTCGAGAAATATTATAGGGGACAGAGGGATTTTGTCGTGTGTAGAAGTCCCGTGTTAAAGACAATAAGTCCGTATTATGATTTGTATTTGCCGAATATTTCGCCCCGGGTGGATATAAATGTACCGGATCAATGCTACACGCTATATTATGGTGGAAAAACTGTTTTGCGGGAGAAACAAGAGTACATATTTAATCTATCGGGGAGTGTTCAACAAGGAGGGCCTAAGTACGAGGATTTGTTCATGAATCCTGTATCTTCTTACATTTTGAATAAGGTTAATTATTTTTATGGACAGAATCATGTGAATCCGGTTTTGACTGTCAGGCAGCAAAGTAACGGGGATGTGTATCATTTGTTTACTCGTAGGATTCCGGATGCGGTAAATGTAACGGATATGCCGGAGTGCGTGGATATGGTTTCATTGAACATGATTGATTTTCCTGTATCGGAACAACTTTATATTACGAGAAATAATGTTACATCACTTATTTCGGAACGGGTATTTAGGTACGTGGCGGATACTATGAACGGGAAAAAGAGCTATTTGTCGAACGAGAATCATGTATTGCAGTTGGAGTCACCCGTGGAAACCGCTTTGCCGGCAGTTACTACTTTGAATAAGGTTTATTCATGTCCACGGGATCAGTATGAAACTACAAAATTTTCACATGCTCGTGAAGGGAATTTTTTTCATGTAGTTCAAGCTACAAGTAAAAGCGCGAGTTCCGTGATTCGCCACGATCCTATAACAGGAATGGAATTATTGTGTGCCAGTAACGTTCGGTACACGGAAATCGATGCGATCGATCGTTTTAAAGCATTACGGCTAACAGAAGCACAGGTACAAGCGATCAACGATGGTTTTATTCCCGAGTTTTATCTCGTGAGCGCATATGGTAATAGTGATCTTTTTTTTAAAGATTTTATTTCTATGTGTGACACGCTTGCCAGTCTTCAGACAACGTCCCCGGGTTTTAATGACCTTTTTTATTACTATATGTTTTCCCCTATTCGAGAGTATGCCAAGAGGTTTTACGCTAAAGAACCTTACAGGAATTTGGATTCACTAAGAAATGTTCTTTTGACACACCTGTCGCCAATAGTTTACGAGCAATCTTGTCGGGCATTTCTTGCAAATACGCCAGGAGTGTCTACCCGTATACAGAATTTGTTCGTGACTTGCGTTTATATTGTTTTGTATAATGTGTTTTATTTCACGGAAGACGTGTATCAATTACGCGGAGTTACGCTTAACCGGGAGTTGACAGGGGTGGATTTGCCGGATAAATTGACTGTTGATGTCGGAAAGAATCTTCACTATATTTTGGCTTTAGTTATTAGAGGGAAAAATAATTTCACGGAAAATATCAATTATAGGGTTGTTTACAAGGGAGGCAATGCGCGGGATTTTACAAAGGAAATTCTGGTTGATACGGCCATTTGGCAAGCTCGGTCGCTTGATATAGATTTGACAGACGTTGTTGACAAGGATAATATCGAACGATTGGAGGTGCAACTTCCTTCTTGTATCGGGGAGGGAGGAAAAAGGGTGCGGGGAGCGGTGTTGGGAGTGCTGGCGCCAGTCGGGGTGGAATTTAAAGCTCTTTGCAGGGATTGGCGAGGCTTGGTATTTTGTGAATTGGATCATCAATTGCAGTTGAAACGGTTTGAATATGATGGTGTAGGGCGGATCGTGAGAACTTTTGATGGTCAAGGACGTGTTGTGACGGAAAATAGTTATCATGAGTCATCATGGTAATCTCGTGAAAGCATTGGTATGCGAGTGTAAATTTTAAAAGGAAAAAAGATGAAACGGATTGTATTGATGGTGTGTTGGCTGGGACTGGCGATTGCCGTGACGGGGACTTCTCGTGTCTTTGCCGGCGAAAGAGTGAATGCACGCGATAGTGCTGTACGGCAAACGTCAAATTCATTGCCGGCATACACGCCTACAAAAAATTATGTGGTAGAAAAAATATTTTTGGACGAATCCGGTGAGCGTTGTGTAAGCAACGTGACATACCTTGATGGTTTCGGGCGAAAATTGCAAGTAATTCAGGTTAACGGTTCTCCCGGTGGAACCGGTGATATCATCATTCCATATGTTTATGGTGTTCATGGCAGGGTGGAGAAAGAATACCTTCCCTACGCGAAGGAGGGGAATAACGGGGCTTTTGACAATAATTCTTTACTTCCCTCGAATTGGTCGATTCACGGGAGTTCAGATGCCCCGTTCGCTTTCACGTTGTCGGAATATGACAATAGTCCGCTCGATAGGATTGTGAAGCGAACGGGGCCCGGCAAGGCATGGCATGACTCGGGCAAGGGTGTCGAGACTATTTACGGGATGAACGGGGAGAACGAGGTGCGTCTTTACCGGGTAACCTGGGACGGGGTGCTCACGCTTGGCGGGTATTATCGGGGTGGGAGTTTGCAGAAAGTTATAGTCAAGGATGAGGACGGGAATCAAAACGAGACATTCACGGACAATGACGGTAGAACCGTTTTGTCTGTCAACGTGAACGTTGACGAACGTCTGGAAACATACAGCGTGTATGATGATTATGGAAGATTGAGGTACGTGTTGTCCCCGGAGGCGAGTGCTTTATTGGGCAACACGATAAATGAGAATGTTCTTGAGCGTCTTGCTTACCGTTATAATTATGATCGTTATGGTCGTCTTGTCGAAAAGCGTTTGCCGGGATGTGCCCCGGTGTACATGGTTTATGACCGGAAAGACCGTTTGGTGATGAGCCAAGACGGTAAGCAGAGAGACGAGAATCCGGCTAAATGGAGTTATTCCCTTTATGACGGTCAGAATCGCGTGGTGGAGAACGGTGAAATCGAGTTGGCGGGGACATTTACTCATGCGGCCTTGCAAGCCGAGGTGTCCTCGAGTGATGATTACGTTCCCGCTGGAAATCGTTCCGCCTTACAGTACACTGTGTATGATAATTATGAAGAAACGAGCGTTGTTGCGCCCCGTCCGTTTCGTCCTGACGTTGGATATTCCACGAGTTATCATACCGCTTTGACAGGTCTCGTGACGAGTGTCAAAACGAGAGTGCTTGGAGTGTCGCCCCCGGTCTGGTTGACGTCAACAACATATTACGATGATCGTTGTCGGGTGATTCAGATTGTCGGCGACAATTTGCAAGGGGGGACAAGTTGTTTGGACATGAAATATGACTTCGCGGGTAACGTGATACGACAACGGGAACACCATTCTATAAACACCGGGCAGACAGATGTCGTGGAGAGTGAGAACGAGTATGACGACCGTGGACGGTTGTTGTCTTCAACAGTGAAATTGAATAACGGTAGTCCGGCAACGGAGAGTTACACGTATGATGCGGTGGGACGTTTGGTAAAGAAGCAACACGGGAATGCCGAGGAGACGCTGACTTACAACGCGAGGGGGTGGTTAACGGGCAAGGAGAGTGCCGCGTTCCAGATGAGATTGAGGTACGAAAGTCCCATGGGCGGGAGTGTCGCTCGTTGGAACGGTAATATCAGCGAGTGGGAGTGGCAGCACGGTGCGAGCCCTGCGTTGATGTACGGTTTCACGTATGACGGGGTAAGTCGTTTGACCGGAACTGTTCAAAAACAGAAGATCGGCACGACGTGGGGCATTTTCGCGGGTAGTTACTTGGAGAAGGGCTTGACGTACGATCTCAACGGTAATATCAAGACGTTGCAAAGAACGGCTAACGGTACCACCGTGGATAATCTTGTTTACAGCTACACGGGCAACCAGTTGACGGGTTTGACGGAGAACGTGAGTGGCGCCCCGTCAGGTGACATTTACGCTCGAGGTGGCGTGTCTTCGGGGACTTACGTTTATGACCCAAACGGTAACATGATAAATGATAGCCGCCGTGCTTTGAATTTGTCGTATAATGTTTTAAATTTGTTGAGTGAAGTCAATACCACGTCGGGAGTGTTGAAGGCGAAGTACGATTACTTTGCCGACGGTACGAAGTTACGGGTTCGTGACACAGACGGAAACGGTTTTGATTACTTGGGTTCTTTGACATACAGGAAGAGTAGTGCCGGTTTGGAGTTGGAAGCGGCAAACTTTGGGGGCGGGGTAATTCGAGTGAATGTTTCAAATAGTGGTGTACAAGAGGTGAATTATTTCCTGACGGATCACTTGGGGAGCGTGAGGGTGATAGTTGATGGTAACGGGGTGGTGCAGGAGCGGAATGATTACTATCCTTTCGGGGCGAAACACGTGAGGGGCGACTACCCGCAATTGTCGGTTAATCGATTCAAGTATAACGGGAAGGAGGAGCAGGTGACAGGAGATTTGGGTTACTTGGATTATGGGGCAAGGATGGGAGATTTGGCGTTGGGTAGGTGGTTTGTTTCTGATCCTTTGCAGGAAAATTATCTATCCAAAAGTCCTTATCATTTTAGTGGTAATAATCCTGTTTTATTTGTAGATAAAACAGGACTGGATTATTGGAGTACAAATGATCCAAACGAAATTGCCCGTTTCATGAATGCTTTTAATTGGGAAAATCAAAATTTATTTGAGAGTTTTGATTTCGGTAAATGGGCATATGCTAGTGATAAAGATTTTTTAGAGAGTTTAAAATCATTGTGGTTTAACGATGAAACTCAAGTATTTTATTTTAGTTATTCGGAAATAATTGATGATGAAATATATAGGATCGGTCGCTCATTAAAAGTTCTGAAAACAGATGGCTATACAGCTCAAGTTCCAACGTACAAATATAATTGGTATCAAAGGTCTTCTGGGGCGATACAACAAGATTATACGCTAGAAGCTTTGTTAATTCCTATTGGGAAAGGAGTTGGTGTATTAACTTCGTGGTTTGGGAAGTTATTTAATAGTCCTTTAAAATCGGTTGGGGCTGCTGCTGCACGAAATTTGGGTAAAGTTCTTCAAACGGGAGGACATACAATAAAATCATCAACAGCAAAAGCTCTAGGATTAACAAAAGGGCAATTAAAAAATGCACTAGAAAGATTGAAAAAATATAATAATATGCGACATGATTCTCATCAAAAAATTATGGGCAATGGAGATGTGATAGACTCTCACACGGGTAAATTTATAGATAATTTATTTGATTATGTAGATTAAATGAAAATGGATAGTTATTATTTTAAAATTAGTTGTGAACTAGGAATCACTTCAGAAGAAATTTCTGTGGCGGATATAACGAGACTATTGGGTTTTTCTCCAGATAGATCTTTTACTAAAGGTGAATTTTTTCGTTCGAAGCATAGTGGTACTCAAGGGGAAAAAGCATATAATTTGTGGGCGATATCATCATCTGAGTGTTTATTAGAATACGAGAATATAACTCCAGCATTAAATGAACTTAGAAGTATATTCACTGGTAAAGAAGATATACTTAGAGCAATGAAGTTTGATTCTCGTTATAACATAACTCTTACAATTTGGATAGAAACAGATGATGCTGGTATAGGTTTAGATATTAAAGAAGATGATATCGCATTTTTTAATTTAGTGAATTATGTGCATTTTACATTTTTGCCTAATAAAGAAAGTTATTAATCGATGTATTTATACTGGAACAAATTTGCTCAATAATATTTTAAAATAATCGAGGACGATTTTTATATTCCTCCTTGGATGTATATTTATGATTTTAAAAAAGTTCTTTGACATACAGGAAGAGTAGTGCCAGTTTGGAGTTGGAATCGGCACACTTTTGGGGCGGGGTAATTCGGGCGAGTGTTTCAAATAGTGGCGAACAAGAAGTGAATTACTTCCTGACGGATCACTTGGGAAGAGTATATAACTTAATGGAAAATCTTGCATTCGAATTATATTTTAGTTCATGTTGGTTTGTCACTTCGTTGCTTTCATAATGTTAATTTGTTCTATAATCGTCTTGAAACGATTATAGAACAAATACGCAACGATAATTTATCAAAATAACCACTCGAAAGGACTTCAAATGGTAATTATTCAAGGGGCAACCTGTATTTCACAATGAACTTCTCCCTAAAGTACAGGGAACATATATCTTAATTCAATTATTCAGCTTCTCATGAAAATAATAAGCCGTTTTTGTTATGGTTTTCTACAGATATTAACAGAAAAGATGCTGATTTTCATCTGTATATAATAGTTTGCGGCAAATAAAAGAATATTTACTTGATTCTATGTTTGTTTTTAGATTAATATTGGGTAGAAAGACAATAATCGAAGAATGCATTGTTACCCATGGGGAAGAAAATTTAGAAGTAAAGGAAGTATCGGCAGATGGATCAATAAGATTTATTTGGATAGTATGGAATACATAATGGTAGTGATAGAACATGAATTTAATAGAATGTTTCCTTGTAATTAAATATATGAATTTTAATGAAGGGCAAAGTATAAATATGATTCTTTATACCATCTATATTTATTTAATATCCCCGTGTAAACTGATTTCAGGAAGCAATACTTAACCAACTCGAAGCCCATACGGGTGGGCAGGTTTACCGTTGTTTCTGGGTAGGGCTGCGGTTAATTGCCTGCAAAAAATTGATGCTGTGGCAAGCCACGATGCCTGCGGTTTCCGTGCGCAGGCGGCTTTCGCCCAGTGTCAGGGGGATAAAGCCGTTGTTTTTGGCAAGTTCTATTTCCCGGCTGGAAAAATCGCCCTCGGGACCGATTAGTATGGTGATCGGCTGGTCGGGGAGATAGGCTTCGTCCAGTCGTTTTTTGTTGTCCTCGTCACAGTGGGCGATACATTTTACGCCTTCCCGCCGCACCTGCACGAAATCGTCGAAGGGTGTCATCGGGTGAAGCTCGGGAAGGTAGGCTTTCAGCGATTGTTTCATGGCGGAAACGATCACTTTTTCCAGTCTGTCCGGTTTGATGATCTTTCGCTCCGAGTGTTCGCAGAGTAGCGGGGTGATCTCGTCGATTCCTATTTCCGTGCATTTCTCGAGGAACCATTCGATGCGCTCGATGTTTTTGGTCGGGGCAATGGCGATATGTACGCGGAACTCCCGTTGCCCGTAATGTTCTATTTTCTCGATGCACTTGACTTCACAGCGCTTGGCATTCGGCTGGATGATCTCGCAGGTGTAGAATCCCCCTTTACCGTCGATTAGCGATACTCGGTCACCCGCTTCGAGGCGAAGTACTTTGATGCAGTGTTTTGATTCTTCTTCCGGTAGCGTGTATTCATTGCCCGTGATGTCCGGCGTGTAAAATAGGTGCATAGTTCCGTGTTTTAATGACGGGGCAAAGGTATAAAAAGGCTTGATAAGACACAATTGCAGTCGATAATAATATTTTTAAGCGTACGTTCTTTTCTTGTTTAGTGTTGTGATTATATATTGTAATTATTTTACTAATGTGATATATTTATGTTGAGTTATTCATTGAGATTTAATATATTTGCAAATATGATTATTAATCTAAAACAAATTAGTATGAAAAAAATTAAATTGTTAGCGTTTATTGTCGTTTTAAGTTGTGGTGTTTTTTATACCGCACGTGCTATTATTTTCGATGAAGTGCCCGGTACTCCTAGTTTTATATATTGGAACGTGGATGGTCAACACGAGGGGGATCCTTTGATTTTAAAATTGGGAAGTTCGCTAGAAATGTATATTTGTGCGGAAGCTCCATTTGATGTATATCGTCTTGGAATCGAGGCAAGAATCACAATGTTAGGAGTGACGTTTAATATTCCTATGCCGGAAAATGATTATTCGGCTCATATTGTAAATGCGGAATTGCCTTTAAAAATGGGAAGAGATTTGATATGTCGATTTACGTTTTTTATGCCGGATTATACTTTTATGGACGGATTGCCGGGGAGTATGGAGATTTTGTTTTATGATGGCTCAAAAGTAATTGCGGCGGGTAAAACAAAAGTGAAAATAAGTAAATGATATGGATTGAAAAATGATTATACATTAGAATTGTTGGAATATTTGTTTTTACGGTATCTAATGTATAATCACGTTTTGTCAGTGTTATTTCGTGTTTTTATATACCCATTTGATGGCGTCCGCAATGAGAATTTGCTCCTCGTCACCTTCATCGTAAAGAAATATTTTATGCTCTCCGGGTGTGCAATAAAATGAACCTAAAGAGTGCCAGCCTTGATTTTGATTCATATTAATGTACGAGAGTTCTTCCTGCTTGTCATGGAAAAAAATTCCATATTTTTGTATATAGGATTTTAAACGATTATTAGCTGGAATATAGTTTTCCGGTATATAGACCAGAATCTCGAACATTCCTTCCCTGTCGAGATTGGTTTTCCATTCTGCTGCAGATTTGTTGCTGGATTTCACTTTTTTGTACATGTAACTTCGAATCGGGAAACCATAGGCTTCTTGATGGATATATTGTTTCCATGTATCGGGGGAAGTTGTTATCCATTGAGATTTGAAATTCTCGTACTTTTCCCATGTATGGATGTCATTTTTCAGATGAGCTCGTAATTTACCGGAGTATTGTGTCGTTTTGAATCCGGGATCGGTGTTATCCACGATAGTTTCGTCAGGTGTTGTTAGAAAATGTTCTTTAGTAAGATCACGTGTATATTGTGTCGTATCGGATGAGAAGGCATTAGGGGTGCTGTTAATTTGAATCCGGTTCGGGATATTTCCTGAAATGTTCGTGTTTAGACTTATTGCGCGTAAGTTGTCCACCATGAAAGAGAATTCTTTTCCCGTGTTGGCTTTGATTTCAATCGCTTGATATTTAATGAGGTGTGCTCTTTTCTTTTCGTCAAGAGCCTGTCGCAATGCGGTCAAACCACCGGGTGGTAAGGTTTTACTTTCGATATTTATGATGCCGTCTACGTTGCTATTGTTGAAAATGCTGAATTTGACATTACTCCGGTGGCGTCCGTCTGTTGTTTTGATAATAGTGTAATAGGTGTTTTGAATAAAATAGGTTGGAATTTGATTGCAATTGTACCATATAGGGATAATTTCTTCCCAATCAATGTGGTGTTTTGCTTTGAATTCTTCGTTGAGCAGCTGGAAATTCACTTTTTGAAATTGATACCGGGTGATAAAAGTGTTCAAAAATGATATGAGGCTATCTTGGGGTATGCCTCGTGTGTTGAGAATATCTACCAATTCCCGATTTTTTAATACTAGAATGGCATCAAGAACAGGTGATTCGATGTGCTCGTCTTGCAAAGCTTCTTTCAGACTCTTGCCGGAAAGATATTCTATGGCTTGAAACTCTGTTCTCGGTAATATATGTTTGCGTCCGTCTGTGCTTGTCGCGTTGTTGTCAATTAAAGTGATGTTGACGATGGTATTGATGCAGGGGTATTCGCTTGAATACAGGTATGTCATTTGATTGATAAAAAGCGGGAAAATCAAATGCAGGTTTTTCGAATACTCGAAAGAATCAGGATAAAGTAGCTTTTTTTTTCTTGAATATAGTGCCAGAATATTTTCCCATGAAAACGAGTGTTGAATGTTGTTTTCTTTTAATAGGAAATTTTGAATACTTGAACTTTGTTCGTCGGTTGTTTTTTTGCTTGGAGAAATTGGTGTGCCGAATCCTCGCTCCGGGTAGAATACTAGTTCCGGTTGAACGAATTCACTTCCCCCTTGCGCGTTACGAAAATAAGAGGTGAAATTGACAGGGGTTTCGGTGAGGATAAATCGTTTGTAGGGATAGTTTTTTCCTGTGGTAACTTCTGCTACATGTTTCACTTGTCGTATTAAGTCCACGAGAGAGAAATCTTTGTGTTTCCCGAAATTTTTGAATAAGTGGGCGTGTTTGTTAAAGATATTAAGTTCGTATGTGATTGAGTCAACTGTGATTCTACGAGTTATGTAATCTCCGATACAGAGTGAAATACCGGTGAGTGGATATTCATTTTTAAAAACGGTGTATTTGCTGTTAAATGATTTTTTCCCTTGTGAGATTGCTTTGTTTTTTCCGGTGGGTGATACTTGTAATGTATAATTCGTGAAATTTTTAGGTGTTTCGTGTGGTGAATGTGGATTTACGGGAGGTTCCGTTGTTGGATACCATGAAACTTCCGGGGTTAGTAAAGTGAAGTTTTTTTCTTGGTACGCGTAATGTTTCCCGTGGCGACTCGCTAAATACATTTTATCACTTGTATTAGTGATTGCTTTGTCCGGGATATCCAAATAGCATAAATTTTCATCGACTCGTCCTTCGTATGATATTTGAAACTCTATTGAATCATTGACAAGGAGCTGGTTTTTAATAATAATGACTTGCTGCTTGCGTTCATAAGGTAGGGGTATTCCGTTAGAAGTCAGCGAAGTGATTTTTAAACCGGGATTAAGATAGAGGATAATTTCATCAAGTATTTTTCCCGATAGGTTTTGTACGAGTAATTCGGAATTTACTGACATTTTTTTATGCGTTTGCTCGTATTTTATGTTTTGCGATAATAATGTTGCTTTGGGGGCGGATGTAAATTTGTTATAGATGTCAGAATAAGTATGACGGAGTGAGAGTGAACATTGGTTTGAAATGAAAAAGGTGATACCGGAGAGAAGTCCGATTGTGATGAGAGTTACTGTGATGTAGAGCCTCTGTTTTTTTGAGGGATGATTGGGAAGCCGGGGAAAGTTAAGCACGGTCAATTGAATTAATCCTAAGCCAAGGAAAAGCCAGCAACCGCGTTGGAGAAGATAATTTGTTATATTCGGGTGTCCCGTGATGTCAGAGAATGTATTGGGAAGCGTGATCCCGAACGGGTCAAGAAGGCCGGATTGATAATCTGTAATGTAAAATACGGTGAAAAACACGTATCCCAAAAGAATAATAATACTTAGTATGTGGCTTTTTATCCAAGTAACCATGAAAAACGAGAGTCCCAATATGAATACAATGGTGGGGACAAGTAGCGTGAGCAGATAAAATAAATAATGTAATATATTGAAAGGTGCAGAACTGGTAAATACATGCGTGAACATGGTTAATAACAGAAGTAATGTGGCAACTCCACCAAAGACACAAATAAATGCAAAACAGATTCCCCGTATATATTTCGTGTTACTTATCGGGCGATAGTATATTGTTTCTAATGTGTCGATTTTGCGTTCTTTGTACAAAAAGTATGATCCGAAGACAATTAACGGGAGTGTTAGAAAAATAGAGAAGAGGAAAGTATTCATGTATGGAATAAACGAGGAGAAGTTTAATTCATCCAAGCTGGAAGAATAGAAAATATTACTTTGGTTTCGTATTTGTGCATATATAATGATCCCATACGTGAAAAGAAAATAGATGATCAAGAACTTGCTTCTTAGCAAGAGTTTTATGTTATAATGAATGACATGTAAATTAAAAATTTTGTTTTTAGACAATTCTTCTGTTTGTTTCTCGGGTGTCATAGATTAATGTATTGTTTGCAAGTTTTGAGCGTGTGATGATACAAATATATACAAATGTATTTGTTTTTGTATTATTAATATGTAAAATTGATGTATTGCTCCGGGAATAATGAAATTTAGCGGCTGTTATTCCGTGTAATTAGTATTGTTCCACTTGTTCGCGAGTAAAGAAACTCCAACTATTTTGAATACAATCAAAATAGTTGGAGTCGTGTAAGTTGAATTTATGTATCTGTAATTAATCTTCGTCTTCCTTCTCTTCTTGGTAAGTTTTCAGCAGCTCATCCTGAACTTCTGACGGTACTTTTTCATAGCCGGAGAAGTTCATCGTGAAGGAGGCGCGTCCACCGGTGATGGAACTTAATGCCGTGGAGTAGCGTTGCATTTCTTTTAACGGTACTTTCGCCATTAGTTTCTGGAACCCGGAGTCGGCTTCCATTCCCATGATGATGGCTCTACGGGTTTGGAGGTCGCCCATCACGTCGCCCATGTATTCGTCCGGAACGAGGACTTCCACGTCGTAGATAGGTTCAAGGATTTTCGGGCCGGCTTGTTTGAATGCGGCGCTGAAGGCATTGCGTCCGGCAAGTTTGAACGAGATTTCGTTTGAGTCCACGGGGTGCATCTTGCCGTCGTACACGCTGACACGGATGTCGCGGGCGTATGAGCCGGTAAGCGGGCCTTCTTCCATTTTCTCCATGATACCCTTCAAGATTGCCGGCATGAAGCGGGCGTCGATAACACCACCCACGATACAATTGTAGAATACCAGTTTCCCACCCCACGGCAATTCAACGACTTCGGTGTCTTTCACTGAAATTTTGCTGTCAACACCGTTGATTTTGTACATGGTCGGGGCGGGCATGCCCTCGGCATAAGGTTCTATCACGAGATGTACTTCTCCGAATTGTCCGGCACCACCCGATTGTTTCCTGTGGCGGTAGTCGGCGTAAGAGTATTTGGTGATGGTTTCGCGATACGGTATTCTTGGCGGGTAAAATTCGATTTCCAACTTGTCGTTGTGCTCGATGCGCCATTTCATCGTGTTCAGGTGGAATTCTCCCTGACCGGAGATAATCATTTGTTTCAATTCCTTGGAATATTCCACGAGGAACGTGGGGTCTTCCTGATGAATACGTTGCAGTACTTCGGCGAGTTTTTCCTCGTCGCTCGTGTTGGCGGCACGTACGGCTGTTCTGAAACGGGGATTCGGGTATTGGATTTGACCGAATTTGTAATGAACGTCTTTCTCGTTCAGCGTGTCGCCGTTGTTCGTGTTTTTCAGTTTAACGGTGGCGCCGATATCTCCTGCCATCATTTCCGATACTTTCGTGCGGTTTTTCCCGGCTACCGCGTATAGCGTGGAGATACGTTCTTTACTGTCGTTGGTGGCGTTATATAGATCGTCACCTTCATGTACCGTGCCGGAAGCCACTTTGAAATAAATCACTTCTCCCAAATGAGGCTCTACCGTGGTGTTGAACATGTATAGGGAGGTCGGGCCTTTTTCGTCGTAAGGAATTTCCTGACCGTCTTCCGTGATGGACGGGGGCATACTGCCGGCACTCGGTGCCACGTTGATAACAAATTCCATGAAACGACGCACGCACATGTCTTTCTCTGCCGACACGCAGAACACGGGGAACATATCCCGCGCGATGAGTCCTTTGCGGATTCCCGCGCGCATCTCGTCTTCTGTTAGCGAGCCTTTCTCGAAGAATAATTCCATGAGTTGCTCGTCGTTCTCGGCGGCAGCCTCGATCAACGCGTTATGCAGTTCGTGTGCTTTCTCTTCTTCTTCTTTGGGGATGGGGAGTACTTCCGGTTTGCCGCCCTCGGGTTTCCACTGGTACATTTCCATCTTTAAAACGTCAATTACCCGGTTGAATCCGAGTCCCGGGTTCACGGGGTATTGTATTTGCACGACTTTTGAACCGAAAGCGGCTTTCGCTTGTTCCATCGTGTGGTCGAAATTTGCTTTCTCGTGATCTACTTGGTTGATAACGAAAATCAACGGTTTGTTGAGTCTTTTCGCGTGACGCGCGATGATTTCGGTTCCTACCTCGATACCTCTAACGGCATTAATGACCATTACTCCGGTATCGACAACGTTCAGCGCAGAGATAACTCCTCCGACAAAATCGTCTGCACCCGGGGTGTCAATAAAATTGAGCTTGTGCTCTTTCCACTCCGTGTATAGTACAGCCGGGAATACTGATGATCCGTATTCCTGTTCTACCGGACGGTAGTCGGATGAAGTGTTTTTTGCACTAATGCTACCTCTGCGCGGGATGACCCC
>QWCH01000641.1_pt1 | contig 61640 bp, 51 predicted proteins | sample 1972671 | NCBI WGS metagenome assembly QWCH01 (sample SAMN09866713, study PRJNA288562) | Human gut metagenome isolate term3_stool, whole genome shotgun sequencing... | isolation source: gut | host: Homo sapiens | place: USA: California
TCCACGTTCCTGTTACAAGTTGTCAACGGGCTGAGGTAAAGCGGGTCCTGCACTGCGATGCAACAACAAGTGCGGATATGGACGCTCTTCTGTCAAAAAGCCTTCCTGCTACCGAATCATTTTCGCCCCAACAAATACAAATTTAGTTCTCTTTCTCCAAATTCTTAAACGCTGTTGACAGCATCAGTTTGATTCTGTTCAACTGGTTTACTTCACTTGCACCCGGATCGAAGTCAATAGCTACGATATTGGACTCCGGATGTCTGCGGCGGAGTTCTTTGATAACGCCCTTGCCGACTACGTGGTTTGGCAGGCAGGCGAATGGCTGCGTACAAACGATATTTCCTGCACCGCTGTGGATCAGCTCCAGCATTTCTCCGGTTAAGAACCAGCCCTCACCGGTCTGATTTCCGAGTGATACGATCTCAGAAGCCATTTTTCCAAGATCTTCAATATGTGCCGGAGGATCAAAGTGCTTACTCTGCTTAAATGCCTTTGAAGCAGGGGAACGGAACCATTCCAGTGCCTTAATGCCAAGATTACCGACCGTTGCTTTTGATTTCTTCATGCCAAGATGTGACACCTTGAAATTCTGATTATAAAAGCAGTAAAGCAGGAAGTCCAGCAGATCAGGAACGACAGCTTCTGCACCTTCGCTTTCAAGCAGTTCGGCAAGATGGTTGTTGGCAGCCGGCAGAAATTTAACGAGAATTTCTCCTACGATTCCGACGCGTGGCTTTTTGATATCCAGCGTTTCAATGGTATCAAAATCATGAATGATCTCGTTGCAGAGTTTTTTGAATTTCCGGCGGGAAGGATAACCTTCCGATACGAATTTCTTCACGACCTCTGCCCATTTCCGGTGAACCTGGTCTGTCGTGCCGGGAACGGCCTCGTATGGACGCATCCGGTAAACGCATTTCATGAAAATATCTCCAAATACAGCAGCATACAATCCACGCAGAGCCAGTGCCGGAGATAGCTTGAAACCAGGATTCTCCTCCAGTCCGCTTAAGTTGATGGAGATGACCGGGATATGTCCCATGCCGGCTTTTTTCAAAGCACGACGAATAAATCCAATATAGTTGGAGGCACGGCATCCGCCACCGGTCTGACTGATGATAACGGCTGTCTGGTTCAGGTCATATTTTCCTGAAAGCAGGGCATCCATGATCTGTCCGACTACGATCAGAGAAGGATAACAGGCATCATTATTTACATATTTCAGTCCCATGTCGACTGCCTGTTTGTTGTCATTCGGAAGTACTTCAATCTTATATCCTGCTGCACGGAATGCAGGCTCAAGAAGTTCAAAGTGAACCGGTGACATCTGTGGGCAGAGGATGGTATAAGTCTTCCGCATTTCTTTTGTAAACGGTACTTTTTCAATAGAAGACGGACGGATCGTTCTCTGTTCCTGCTTTTTCTCACGTACACGGATCGCAGCAAGGAGAGAGCGGACACGGATTCTTGCAGCTCCCAGGTTATTGACTTCATCAATTTTCAGTGTTGTATAAATCTTATCTGAATTGGTCAGGATCTCAGCAACCTGATCTGTCGTTACGGCATCCAGACCACAGCCGAAGGAATTTAGCTGGATCAGATCCAGATTCTCAGTAGTCTTCACATAATTTGCGGCTGCATAAAGTCTGGAATGGTACATCCACTGATCCATGACATTCAGAGGGCGTTCTACCTGATGAAGATGGGAGACGGAGTCCTCTGTCAGTACTGCAATATTGTAGGATGTGATCAGTTCAGGGAGTCCATGGTTGACTTCAGGGTCAATATGATAAGGACGTCCCGCCAAAACGATACCACGGTTGCCGGTCTCATTCAGGAAACGAATCGTCTCCTCTCCTTTCGTTCTCATATCCTGACGGCAGGCTGCAAGCTCCTCCCATGCTTTATGTACAGCAGAACGGATCTCTGTATCAGAAAGAGAAAATTTCTTTCCGAGTTCGTCAATCAGACGGTAAGAGATTGTATCCTCACTTTCAAAGTTCAGGAACGGATGGATAAAATCAACTTCTCCATGCACGATCGGATCCATATTGTTCTTAATATTTTCCGGGTAGGAAGTAACGATCGGGCAGTTATAATGGTTGTCCGAATCAGCAAATTCTTTCCTCTCATAAGGGATGGAAGGATAGAAAATGTGCTTTACTCCCTGGTTGATGAGCCACTGCACATGTCCGTGTGCAAGCTTGGCCGGATAACATTCGGATTCACTCGGGATGGATTCGATTCCAAGTTCGTAAATCTTTCTCGTAGATGCCGGAGAAAGAACGACACGGAATCCCAGTTCAGTGAAAAATGTAAACCAGAACGGATAATTTTCATACATATTCAGAACACGCGGGATACCAATCACTCCGCGGCGGGCATCTGCCTCTTCGAGAGGAGTATAATCAAAGTAACGATGCAGCTTATATTCAAAAAGGTTCGGCATCTGATTCTTTGATTTCTCTTTTCCAAGACCTCTCTCACAGCGGTTTCCGGTGATAAATTTACGGCCGCCGCTGAAATGGTTGATCGTCAGGCGGCAGGTATTGGTACATCCACGACATTTGGTCATGGTTGTAGAATATTCCAGGGAACGGATCTCATCGATGGAGAGCATGGTGGTTCCCTCGCAGTCAGTATAACGTTCTCTTGCGATCAGGGCAGCTCCGAACGCTCCCATGATTCCTGCAATGTCAGGACGGATCGCCTCGCAGTTGGCAATTTTCTCAAAGCTCCTGAGAACCGCATTATTATAGAAAGTACCACCCTGTACAACGATATGCTTACCAAGCTCAGAAGCATCAGAAACTTTGATTACCTTGAATAAAGCATTCTTGATAACAGAGTAGGCAAGTCCGGCAGAAATATCAGCAACAGAGGCTCCTTCTTTCTGAGCCTGCTTTACTTTGGAATTCATAAATACAGTACAGCGTGTACCGAGGTCGATCGGATTCTGGGCATACAGTGCCTCCTGAGCAAAATCTTCCACAGAGTAGTTCAGGGATTTGGCGAAAGTTTCAATGAAAGAACCGCAGCCGGAAGAGCAGGCCTCGTTGAGCTGGACACTGTCTACAGTCTGGTTCTTGATCTTGATACATTTCATGTCCTGTCCACCGATGTCAAGGATACAATCTACATCCGGTTCAAAGAAAGAAGCTGCATAATAATGGGATACTGTTTCCACCTCTCCTTCATCCAGCATCAGTGCGGATTTGATCAGTGCCTCACCGTAACCGGTAGAGCAGGAGTGGACAATCTCCACACCTTCCGGCAACTGGTCATAAATATCCTTGATGGCAGAAATGGTTGTGCCAAGCGGATCTCCTTCATTATTATGATAAAAAGAATACAAAAGAGTACCGTCTTCTCCGACCAGGGCAGCTTTTGTGGTGGTAGAACCTGCATCGATTCCAAGGAATGCCTTTCCTCTGTAGGTTGCAAGATCTTTTACCGGAACCTGATGCTGTGCATGGCGTGCGGAAAACTCTTCATAGTCTTTCGTGGTTGCAAAGAGAGGATCAAGACGTTCCACTTCAAATTCCATCTTGATCTTTCCTTCAAGACGCTTCTGCATTTCAAGAAGAGCCATCGGAGTATCCTTTTTGGAATTGAGAGCAGAACCGATCGCAGCAAATAAATGAGAATGGTTCGGTGCAATAATATGCTCGTCATCCAGTTTCAGTGTACGGATGAAAGCTTCTTTCAGTTCTGAAAGGAAATGAAGCGGTCCGCCCAGGAAAGCGACATGTCCACGGATCGGTTTCCCGCAGGCAAGTCCGCTGATCGTCTGGTTGACAACCGCCTGGAAAATGGATGCAGCAAGGTCTTCTCTGGCAGCACCATCGTTGATCAGCGGCTGGATATCTGTCTTTGCAAATACACCACAGCGTGCAGCAATCGAATAAAGAGCCTTATAATTTTTAGCATATTCATTCAGACCGGATGCATCGGTCTGGAGGAGAGATGCCATCTGGTCGATAAAGGAACCTGTACCACCGGCACAGACACCATTCATACGCTGCTCGACATTTCCGCCTTCAAAATAGATGATCTTGGCATCCTCGCCGCCAAGCTCGATCGCAACATCAGTCTGTGGAGCGTAATCCTGCAGAGCTGTAGATACAGCAATGACCTCCTGCACAAAAGGTACGCCAAGATGTTTGGCAAGTGTCAGTCCGCCACTTCCTGTGATAACAGGAGAAACCTGAATCGGTCCGAGTTTGTAAATGGCACGTCCGAGAAGATCTGACAGAGTTTCCTGAATATTGGCAAAGTGACGCTCATAATCAGAGAAAAGCACTTCGTTCTCGTTGTCCAGAATGGCAATCTTAACGGTCGTGGAACCAATATCGATTCCCAAAGTATAGAGTTCTTTTGAATTCATGTTACTATCCCCAATCTTTCGTAATGGTCTATGATATATGTATGAGTTACTTCTTATTAAATGCGTTTACAGATTCGCAATACATAACATTATACGACATCCGAAGGGAAAAGACAATTGTAATTGTTGTTCATGATTCTGAAATATTCATAAAGAACTTGTTAAATCTTAAGGAAAATAATAACATTGGTTTGACAAAATAAAGCCCGGACGGTACAATGACTGATGTATGGTAGAAGAACAATTTTGGTAAAAAAAGGAGTTAATGTATTGAACTGGCTTGACAAATTAGAAAGAAAATTCGGACGTTATGCGATTCCAAACCTGACGGTTTATCTGTTGGCAGGATATGTCATCGGGTTTGCGGTTTATTATCTTGCACCGAATCTGCTTAGATATCTTACACTAGAACCGTATTATATCCTGCACGGGCAGATCTGGAGGATTATTTCATGGGTACTGATTCCACCGACGGGAAGTCTCTTTTCGCTTTTCTTTTTAGTACTTTTGTACTATTCACTGGGGACAGCCCTGGAGCGGACATGGGGGACATTCCGGTATAATGTCTATATTTTTTCCGGTATTTTCTTTACTGTGATCGCTGTATTTATTTTATACGGAGTATTTTATCTTATTTATGGAGTTGCACTTCCGATGTCCAGCATCGGACTGATCAGCACGAATTATATTACGATGTCGATCTTCCTGGCATTCGCTTCAATTTATCCTGATATGGAAGTGATGCTTTACTTTATTCTGCCGATTAAGATGAAGTGGATGGCACTTGTCTATGCAGCAATGGCACTGTATTATTTCTTCACAGGAAGCCTTGCAGTAAAAGTTGCGATCGGAGCTTCTTTACTTAATTTTGTGATCTTTTTCTGCTCCAGCAGAAATATAAAAAGATTTGGACCGAAGGAACAGGCACGTAAGGCAAAGTTCCGGCAGCAGTCCAGACCGCATATGACTTATTCTAATGGGGCAAGACACCGTTGTGCAGTATGTGGAAGGACAGAACTGGATGATCCGAACCTTGAGTTCCGGTTCTGCTCCAAGTGTAATGGAAATTATGAATATTGTCAGGATCATCTTTTTACGCATGAGCATGTAAAGTAAGAAACCGACAGAAGAGATGGAGCTGAAATCTGAGCTGTTGTCAGAACCGGCTCCATGAAGATGATACAGAATCTGATACAAATAAAAGAGTAATTTAATTATGAAAAGGAGAGAGAGTTTCTATGAAAAAGACGAAAGTAGTATGTACGATGGGACCCAATACGAATGATAAAGAACTGATGAGAAAGCTGATCCGGAATGGAATGGATGTGGCACGTTTCAATTTTTCCCACGGAGATCATGCAGAGCAGAAAAGCCGTATGGATCTTCTGAAGGAGCTTCGTGAGGAGGAGCATTCTAATGTTGCGATCCTGCTGGATACCAAAGGACCGGAGATCCGTACCGGACTGCTGAAGGACGGAAAGAAGATCATGCTGGAGGCCGGAAAGAAATTTACGCTTACGACAGAAGAGGTGGCAGGAGATGAGAATATCGTATCTATTTCTTATCCGGGACTGATCAATGATGTGAGCAAGGGAAAGACAATCCTGATCGATGACGGACTGATCGGACTGAAAGTAGTCGAGAAGAAAGAAAAAGAACTGATCTGTGAGATTATCAACGGTGGAGAGCTTGGTGAGAGAAAAGGTGTGAATGTGCCGAATGTACCGATCCATCTTCCGGCGATCACAGAGAAGGATAAAGAAGATATCAAGTTTGGTGCAGAGCAGGGAATTGATTTTATTGCAGCATCCTTTGTGAGAAATGCAGAGTGTATCCTGGAGATCCGGGCTTACCTGAAGTCTCTCGGAGCACCGTTCATTCCGATCATTGCAAAAGTTGAAAATTCAGAGGGAATTGACAATATTGATGAAATCATCCGTGCAGCAGACGGTGTTATGGTTGCCCGTGGAGATCTCGGTGTGGAGATTCCGGCAGAGGAAGTTCCATATTTGCAGAAGATGATCATTCAGAAGTGTAACAGTCACTTTAAGACAGTTATTACAGCAACCCAGATGTTGGATTCCATGATTCGGAATCCACGTCCTACAAGAGCCGAGGTAACAGACGTTGCCAATGCTGTTTATGACGGAACAGATGCAGTGATGCTTTCCGGTGAGACTGCACAGGGCAAGTACCCGGTGGAGGCACTTCAGATGATGGTTCATATCATTGAAAATACAGAGCAGCACTTAGATTATGAGGAGATGCTTGAGAAGGAGTATGGTCATTTAAAGAGCGGTGTATCCAGTGCCATTGGATATTCCTCCGTACTTGCTGCTGCAAATCTGAATGCAAAGTGTATTCTGACGCCAACTGTTTCGGGTGCAACTGCAAGGGTGGTTTCCAATTTAAGACCGAGACAGGAGATTCTTGGAATCACACCGAACGAAAGAACTTTAAGAAGAATGTCCATATACTGGGGAGTCAGACCGCTGAAGTCTCTGGAGCATGACAATACGGAGGATATCTGCGAGAATGCTATGGAGCTTGCAAAAGTAAAGAAGTATGTAGAGCAGGGGGATGTAGTTGTCCTGACGGCAGGAATCCCTTCTCCGAATGTAGGAAAAGAAAGAAGTTATACAAGCAATATGATGCGAATTGCTACGATCGACTGATCTCGGGAAGACAATGATAGAATGAAACCCTTACAGTTCTTCAATAAAAAGAAGAGCTGTAAGGGTTTTTGTCTGCTATATAGGTTCTTAGTTCCCCTGTGCCGGATATTCTACAAGATCCAGCACAGAGTTATGGATCAGATAATCATAAACTTCAGCCAGTTCTTTTGGTTCATAAGCGACATCATGAGTTATGGCGTATTTGATAGAATCAGCCAGCCCGAAGGTATAAAATCTTGCAAGACTCTCTTTGGTCAGAATCTTCAGACGGGAAGGAGCTTTCAAAGGATATTTGTTGAACAGGAAAAAGATCAGTTCATAAATAAACTGGAACATCTGCTCTTCAAAAGAATTTGGACCTTCGATCAGGTACAGCTTTTTATAAAATGCCCGGTCTTTAGAAAGACAGGAACAGAGAAGCAGAAAAATATCATTTTCCAGGTGATTTTCAATGAGTACGTCGATTTTTTCCCTGATCTCTTTTTGGAGAATATATTCAAGAATCCCGTATTTATCCTGAAAATGCTTATAAAAAGTAGGACGTATGACACCGGCACCGTCAGTGATCATTTTGATCGTTATCTTATCAAATGGAATCTTAAGGATCAGTTCTCTGAAAGATAGAGTCAGCAAATCTTTGGTAAGTTCTTTTTTATTTTCCATATGTCATCCCATTCCTTTCCGTAAGTCTGCTTTGCAGATTATACCATAAAACTTAAAAGGAAGAAAGTTCAAAGGATACAAAATTTCAAAAATGTAGCCTGTCCAATACAAATCTCAAAAAATGTCTGATCAGAGATACAGTTTAAAAAAGCTGATTCTTAATGAAATAAAAAAAATAGAGTAGAATATCTGGAAAAGGAGGAAATTTCAAAAGGCATAGCTGAAAGGAGAAGATTATGTCATGGATTGAAATTATTTTAATCGGTGCAGGTCTTTCGCTGGATGTTTTTGCATATGCATTATGCAGAGGTGCTGTAGTTGGTGAAATTGACAAAAAAAGCCTGGTGATTCTGGGAGGCGGGTTCACGCTCTGGAATCTGATCAGCCTGACGGCTGGAAATTTTGTGGCAAAGATACCGGTTGTTTCAAAAAATGCAGAGTATGCGGCCAATGACTGGAAATATATATCGGTTGCGATTTTTCTTGGACTGGGCATTTATCTCATCATCAAAGCGGCAAGAGGAAAAGAAATAGAAGAGCGAAAGGCAGAAAGACTGGAATCGAGGCAGTTTGCAATGTGGATGGCAATTACCAGCCTTGATGTATTTATAGCAGGAATTGGATTTGGATTCCTGGATACAGTTTTTTTTAAGACGTTTATAGTGATCCTTCTGATCACTCCGGTCAGTGTGATTGCCGGACTATATGCCGGATGGTGGGCAGGGTGTCAGGCAAGAAAGAAAATTGTGGCAGTTGGTGGCTGTCTGCTTCTGATCGGAGGAATTGAACTTCTGATTCGGCTGACGTAAGAGGCAGGAAGGACAACGATAAGAAATCAGGATACTATAAGAAAGCTGGTATATGCTGATAAAATAGAAGGGTAAATTGAGAAAAAAAGACGAAAGAAAGGACCGGGAACTTCCGGAGAAAAGGTGAAAAAAATGGCAGGTTTAAAATTTCAGGCACAGAGAGCAGCATTCAGCGTGGCAGCAGATGCAGTTTTAAAGTATGTAAATAAGAATGACGACAGAACAAAAGCACTTCTGAAGGTTGTAGATCTGACGGAAAGTTTCGCAAAAGACCGGTTTAAACCGGAGTCATATGAAGCAGCAAGAAAAATGATCCAGGATCCTGAAAATAAGTGGATGCAGTATCTGAACCGTTTATTTGATGAGGTAAGCCCGAATGTATTAAAGACGACAGCGCTGAACCTTGGATTTGATGCAATGCTTTATGGAACCAAAGTGATGCATGAGGCAAGAGAAAAATATCAGTGTAATGTACCGTGGCTGATCCTGATGGATCCGACGAGTGCCTGTAATCTGAAATGCACCGGATGCTGGGCAGCAGAATACGGACATTTGCTGAATCTGTCTTTTGAAGATATGGATCGTGTGATCACGCAGGGGAAGGAGCTTGGTATTTATCTGTATATGCTTACCGGCGGAGAACCGCTTGTGAGAAAAAAAGATATTATCCGGTTATGTGAGAAGCACAATGACTGCGAATTCCATGCATTTACGAATGGAACGCTTGTAGATGAAGAATTTTGTAATGAGATGGAACGGGTAGGAAATCTGACTCTTTCCATCAGTCTGGAAGGATATGAGAAAGTTAATGATGGTCGTCGTGGAAAAGGTGTCTATGAAAAAGTCATGCATGCGATGGATCTTCTGAAAGCTCATGGACAGATCTTTGGAACATCGATCTGCTATACAAGAGCCAATATTGAGACGGTTACATCCGATGAATTTTTGGATATGATCATTGAAAAAGGATGCCGTTATGCATGGTATTTCCATTATATGCCGGTTGGAAATGATGCGGCAGTAGATCTGCTTCCGACAAAAGAGCAGAGAGAGTATATGTATCACCGAGTAAGAGAAATCCGTGGCTTTACCGGTGGAAAGCAGATTTTTGCATTTGATTTCCAGAACGACGGAGAATACGTTGGAGGATGTATTGCAGGAGGCAGAAATTACTTCCATATCAATGCAAATGGAGATGCAGAGCCATGTGTATTCATCCATTATTCCAGTGCCAATATTAAAGAAGTCAGTGTACTGGATGCATTACGCCAGCCATTATTTATGGCTTACCATAATAACCAGCCATTTAATAAGAATCATCTCCGTCCATGCCCGATGCTTGAAAATCCTGAAAAATTACAGCAGATGGTACATGAGACCGGTGCAAAGTCAACCGATCTTCAGTCACCGGAGAGCGTAGAGCATCTTTGTGGAAAATGCGAACAGTACGCATCAATATGGAAAGAGAAAGCGGATGAACTGTGGGAAAAATCAGGAAAAGCAGAGAAAGAAGAAAAAAAAGCCTGAAATGAAGGCTGCAGAAAAAGAAAGCTGTAGAAGAAAAAAGCTGTAAAAGAAAAAACGGTAGATAAAAAATGGTGTGATCTGAAAAGTGGGATCACACCATTTTGCTGTTATCAGTTTGCTGAAAGAATTGATTTTACATGTTCGACTTCTTCACGAGTGGCTTTCTCTGCCGGAACATAGTAACTTTTTTCACGGGCGATCTGATACAGCTTTTCCTGTGACATCTCGCACTGGGAGCGGATCTGCTTAAGACACTGCTTAAGTTCCTTATTTTCTGTCTGTGGGATCATATCCCCGAACATTTTTAATTCACCGTTGACACCGGTGAGGGCATCGGCAACCATTGTCTTTTCGTTCATGATCATTCCTCTTTTCTATTTCATTTTGGAGTTCCCTGCTGAAATTTTATGCTGTGGACTGAAGCTGTTTATAAAAATTTCATCAGTTCCTGCTTATTTTTCATTGCGGAATCTGCCGCATCCTGAAATAATTTTTTGACTTCCGGGTCTTCTGTCTGAGAAGCGTAGTCTGTCATTTTTGAATAAGTTGTTGCATATCCGCCAATCAGATGGCGGAGATTCTGCAGATCGAGAATGGATATCTCTCCCATGGTTTACTTCCTCCTTGTCAGTCAGTTTTAATTGCGAAGCATACGATCAAAAGATCCGGTGGATCTTTTTCGGTACGGGAATAGTATGGTTTATTTTGCAGAAATTATTCACCGGAAACAGAACAATGTTCTACAAAATTTTTAAAAAGTGTCCGCATTTCAGGAGAAGTGCGGAACATGCATTCAGGATGCCATTGGACACCGACACCAAAAGGATAATCTTTCAGTTCGATCGCTTCAATCGTTTCGTCACAGGCACGGGCAGTGACTATGATGCCTTTTCCGGTGAGATTGACAGCCTGATGGTGGAAACTGTTGACATAGAGAGAAGTTCCGAGACATTTCCGTAAATGTCCTGTCCTGCCGATACGGATTTTATGACTGATATCACTGCGAACATCGGTTTGTTGCATATGATCCAGTGTCTTTCCGGGAATCAGAGAAAAATCCTGCCAGATCGTCCCACCACAGGCAACGTTCAGAAGCTGCATTCCCCTGCAGATGGCGAAGACAGGTTTACGGGAAGAAAGAATCTGTCTCATCAGATGCAGTTGAAAAATATCGGTAGAGATGCTTGTACGTCCGTTCCCGGGAAGAGGGGATTCACCAAAAAGGAGCGGTGTGATATCGCCGCCTCCGCAAAAGAGAAATCCATCACAGAGGGAAACATACTGATTCAGCAGATCTTCTGAGCGTACCAGAGGCAGAAGAAGGGGAAGTCCATGAGAATACCGGACAGACTGGATATAAGGATTGGAGACAAACTGATGATTTCCCTCCAGTCCGCAGATGACGATTCCGATTTTTGGCTGCATAAAGATCCTCCTGTTCTGATGACTGCCGGTGTCCGGCAAAAATTCTGTTATGAAACTGTGGATTATGATGTATGATAGAGTATGAAAGAAATGAAAAAAATATACATAGGACTGAGGTGAGTGTCATGAAATGGATGGATATGCATTGTGATACAGTAAGTGAATTATTTAGAAAGAGAAGTGAAGGAACGCTTTGGAAAAATAAATTGTGTGTGGATATCGAGAGATTGAAGAAAAGTGATTCTGTTGCACAATTTTTCGCATGCTATGTAAATGCAGCGGAATATCCGGGATGGGAAGAAGCTTTTGATGCAGCAGAAAAACTGATCCAGTCGGTGCATGAAGAGGAAGCGAAAGAATTTTGTGTTGCAGGATCAGGGGCAGAACTGGAAGCAGCGGAGCAGGCAAAGAAGTATGCAGGGATACTTACGGTAGAAGAAGGTGGTGTGCTGAACGGAAAAGCAGAACGGGTGGAACAGCTTTATGAACAGGGCGTCAGATTACTCACCCTGACCTGGAATTATGAGAACTGTATCGGCAGTCCCAACAGCAGAGATACAGAGGTCATGCAGCGGGGGCTGAAGCCATTTGGAATCGAAGTGGTCAGACGAATGAACGAACTTGGGATGCTGGTGGACGTATCCCATCTGTCGGACGGAGGATTCTGGGACTGCATCCGGTACAGTACTGATCCTATTGTAGCGTCTCACTCAAATTGCAGGGAACTTTGCAGACATCCGAGAAATCTGACGGATGAGATGCTCCGTGCAGTGGGCGAAAAAGGCGGTGTTGTGGGATTGAATTTTTATTCTGCTTTCCTGACTGAAAAGAAAGAGAGGGCAGGACTGGAAATGCTGGCAGAACATGCAAAGCGGATGATCCGGATGGCAGGAGAAGATGCAGTGGCACTGGGAACGGATTTTGATGGATTTGAAAGAAAAGATCTGCCGGAAAAGCTGGAAGGAGCAGAGAGGATAGAACTGGTATGGGATGCATTTCAGAAAGCGGGGATCACGTCACGGCAGACAGAAAAGATCGCTTATGGGAATCTTTTCCGTGTGATAGAGGCAGGATGTGGAAAAACATCAGTATCCTGAAAAAAGTGCGGAAAAATGCAGGGAAAAAGAAGATACAGTGAGAGGAAAAGTCCTTTGGTAATGATAAAAAAGTAGTCAGGTAAGCAAGGATATGGTAAAATAAAAAAAGTGATTTGATAGTGCAGTTTTCATATTCTGTGCAAGAGGATCAGAAGAGAGAAGAGGAGGAAATTGTAACATGGAGAACAAAAGAATTATTCAGGTTGATGAGAAAGTTCCATTTAAGATGCTTGTTCCATTGAGTATTCAGCATATGTTTGCGATGTTCGGTGCTTCAGTACTTGTGCCATTTGTATTTGGAATCAATCCGGCAGTTGTATTATTCATGAACGGTCTTGGGACTTTATTATTCATCCTGATCACGAAGGGGAGAGCACCGGCATATCTTGGTTCGAGTTTCGCGTTTCTTGCACCGGCTGGAATTGTTATCTCAAAATGGGGATACAGTTATGCACTGGGAGGCTTTGTTGCAGTCGGATTCTGCGGATGTGTTTTATCTCTGATTATTTATAAGTTTGGATCGGACTGGATCGATGTGGTACTTCCACCGGCAGCCATGGGACCGGTAGTAGCACTGATCGGTCTGGAACTTGCAGGAACAGCAGCATCAAATGCAGGACTGAAAGATGAAGTGATCGACAGTAAGAATGTGATTGTGTTTTTAGTAACGTTACTGACGGCAGTACTTGGATCGGTTGTATTCCGCAAGTTCCTTGCCGTGATCCCGATCCTGATTGCGATCATTGCAGGATATGTTGCTGCGTTGCTCTGCGGAATCGTAGATTTCTCAGAAGTTGCTGCAGCACCGCTTTTTTCACTCCCGAATTTTTCAACACCAAAGTTCAAATGGGAGGCGATCGTGATCATTCTTCCGGTACTTCTGGTCATTGCATCGGAGCATATCGGACATCAGATCGTAACAAGTAAGATCGTCGGAAGAGATCTTTTAAAAGATCCGGGACTGCACAGATCTTTATTCGCAGATAACTTTTCGACTATGATCTCCGGCCTGATCGGTTCTGTACCGACAACGACTTACGGAGAGAATATCGGAGTTATGGCAATGACAAAGGTTTACAGTGTCTATGTGATCGGAGGAGCAGCGGTGCTGTCCATTATCTGTTCCTTTATCGGAAAGATGACAACTCTGATTAATACCATTCCAGGTCCGGTGATCGGAGGAATCTCCTTCCTGCTGTATGGTATGATCGGTACATCGGGTATCCGTATTCTTGTTGAATCTCAGGTGGATTATGGTAAGTCAAGAAATATGGCAATGACATCCGTTATTTTTGTAGTAGGATTGTCAGGCATTACGGTACAGTTTGGAAGTATCCAGTTATCAGGAATGGTACTGGCATGTGTGATCGGTATGTTGATGGGACTGATGTTCTATGTACTGGATAAGCTGAAACTGACGAATGACAGAGAAAGTGAATAGATAGAAATTCTATGAAAACTGCTACAGAGCAGTGATACAGACGAAAAAAGGGAACATTTCTTTATGGATCGGTATAGGTAGCACACCATACCAAGATTCATAAGAGATGTTCCTTTTTATTGACTTGACAGGAAAGATTTTGCAGGTTATATTTAAATCGTAAGTAGTAAGTGGTAAGTAATAAGCAGCGAGTAGCAAGTAGTAATGGTAGATGATTGAAGTCAAGAGAATGATCATTTACGGAGAAAATAATTGAAATTGAGAAGGAGGACCGGGGATGAGAGAGTTAAACTTATCAGAGCAATATGCACTTATAGCATTGGAAGGGCAGGAAAGCCTTCACAGATCCGTGGCAAAAAGTGCGGTGCTTCGTGCGGTCACGGCAGCGGAAGTGCTGATGCCGGTTTTGGAAAAAGAAGGATGTTCTTTATCTGAATTTGCTGAAGAAGCGGAGAAAGCGGTACAGGCAGCTAAGAATATGAATAAAAAGAAAGAGCGTCAGATTGAGCAGAAAGTGAAAGAATCTTTGGAAAAGGAAGGTCTGTTGTGCGAGATCCCGGATCTTCTTGGGTGCGATCTGAATTATTATTCATCAGGGATTGAACTGAAATCATATCGGAGTGAAGAACAGACTTATTTCAGGATCAGGGAATGTCTGCGGGCAGAAATCCTGGATGACGGAGAAATTACGATGGAGTGTCTGAGTCTCCTGTGGCTCCTGCGTGAAAGCGGCTGTATCCATGATCTGTTTTCAGCAACGGAACAGGAAAGGGTACTTGAACGGGTGAATGGAATGGCTGCGGAGAACGAATATTGCAGAATCTTGTGGGAAAAAGAATTTCACAGTATTTTTGAGAGCTTTACAGGGCGTTTCCTGCGGGCAAAAAGTAAACTGTTTGAAAATCCTTATTTAGAGGGAGTCAGTCTGGCATTCCCATATCTGGAGAGAAGAAAAGCAATCTTTATTGACTGTGTGGTATTTGGGACGAATGTAGAAGAACGGAGAAGTGCTGCAGTTGATTTTTTGAGAAAGATGGGACATAATGTTGAGGAAGTCAGATCAGGCAGCGAGACGCTCCTGAAAATAGACGGTATGTATTATCGTATTTTTCCGGCAACAAGAAGATCCTATAAAGTGCCGATCCAGGGCGTAAATCTTGTTCCGGTATACTGGTAGAGAAGAAAAGGTGAGAAAATGTCCAGACAGAGAAGCATGGAAGTGATAGAACAGTCAGAGTATGTAACAATCGGGGAGCTTGTCAGGCTGACCGGTGTGAGATACAGTACACTGAAGTTTTATACGGAAGAAGGGATGCTGCCATTTGAGCAGGCAGAGGAAAATCTGACCCGGCGTTACAGACGGGAAGAAAGTATAGAGATGATCTATAAGATTCGGAAAATGCGAGAAGAAAAAATGACGATCCCGGAGATAAAAGGGAAAATAAAAGGATAAAATTCTTTGAAGAAAATCCAGGACAGATCGTGAGAAAGCTGAAAAGTAAAAAGAAAAGGTTATTAAAAAGGAACGCAACTCCCAGCGTGGTTCGTGACAGGCAGTCACAGTAACCAGTCAGGGGAATTGCGTTCCTTTTTATTTATATGATTATATAATCGGAAGATTTATCGGAAAGAATTATTTCTTCTGAGTCTCAACTTCCTGCATCTTCATTGCACGAACCTTCAGTGGCAGTCCGAACAGATTGATAAATCCGTCAGCATCATGATGGTCATACAGATCACCTGTAGTGAAGCTTGCAAGAGATTCACTGTACAGAGAATAAGGAGATGTCTCGCCGGCACGGATGATATTTCCCTTGTAAAGTCTGAATTTGACTTCACCGGTCACATACTGCTGCGTTACATCGACAAATGCCTGGATGGCTTCACGCAATGGTGTATACCATTTTCCCTCATATACGATCTGTGCGAATTTATTTCCAAGGTCTTTTTTAACTTCATATGTAGCACGGTCAAGGACAAGCTCTTCAAGCTGTTCGTGAGCAGCCATCAGGATCGTTCCGCCAGGAGTTTCATAGACACCACGGGATTTCATTCCAACGACACGGTTCTCAACGATATCAACAATACCGATTCCATGCTTTCCGCCAAGTTCGTTCAGCTCTCTGATGATATCAGAAACTTTCATTTCTTTTCCGTTGACGCTCTTCGGAACACCGGCTTCAAAAGTCATTGTAACGTATTCATCTTTGTCAGGAGCTTTCTCAGGAGTCGTGCTTAATACGAGCAGGTCATCATAATTTGGCTCGTTGGCAGGATTTTCAAGCTCCAGCCCCTCATGGCTGATATGCCATAAGTTACGGTCACGGCTGTAGCTGTGCTTTACGTCAAATGGAAGATCAATGCCGTGCTGCCTGCAGTATTCAATCTCGTCTTCACGGGACTGCATTGTCCATACATCTGTCATACGCCATGGAGCGATGATCTTAATATCAGGAGCAAGTGCCTTAATTCCAAGCTCGAAACGAATCTGGTCATTTCCTTTTCCTGTAGCACCATGGCAGATGGCTACCGCACCCTCTTTTCGTGCGATCTCAACCAGTTTCTTTGCAATCGCCGGACGGGCCATGGATGTTCCGAGAAGATATTTGTTCTCATAAACTGCACCTGCTTTTACGCAAGGTACAATGAAGTCATCACAGAACTCATCAACGATATTTTCAATATATAATTTAGAAGCTCCGGAAAGCTTTGCTCTTTCATCCAGTCCGTCAAGCTCTTCTCCCTGTCCGCAGTCGATGCAGCAGCAGACAACATCATAATTAAATGTCTCTTTCAGCCAGGGAATGATCGCTGTGGTATCAAGACCACCGGAATATGCCAATACAACTTTTTCTTTACTCATTTTTCATGCCTCCTGAATGTAATTTATACCTCTTTGGTTCTGGGTAAGATACCGAGAGGGGATCCTGCGAAAACCGCAGTCCTGTCAATCTCCGCTTCGATAAGCTACAGAATACTATACACTAGATTTTATAATTATGCAAGAGAAAATTTATAAAATCAATTAATATACATAAAATATGCAAATATATGCATAAAAATACAAAAATATTCCTGCATATGCATAAAATTCAGAATGACAGATGCAGGAATGAGTGACGATCCGGTGATTTAACGTACCAAAGAAGAAGCCATTCTGCGGTAAGTATGGCGTTTTCCGCGGATCGCAACGCTGTAGGCAGTGATATTTTCAGGAAGAGCCATTCCCATATATCCGCTGTCTCCGATATGATGGATGTCTGCCCCTGCCATTTTGCACATCAGAGCAATCTGACGGATCGTTGCCTCATCCGCCCCTTCCTGGGAAGTACCGATCGTAGTCATGGCGAGAGCTTCTTTTGCATGGGCCTGACGGATCAGGGTACGTGCATACTCCAAAGTGATGCCCGGAACAGTTCCGGGAGCCGGAAGCAGGATCACATCAGCTCCGGCTTCAATAAACTGATCCACATCTTCCGGTGTGAGAATGTTTTCACCTGCTTCAGAAGCAATACCGGAAGCGTGCATTTTTCCGGCAGTCAGGATGACCCGGTCACCAACTGCTTCTTTCAACTGGGTAAGTGCGTGAATGATGGCCTGATTTTCTACCCCGATTCCCGGATTTCCGGTCAGAATGATCATATCAACCCCCATGTCAGCCGCCTTTTTTGCATTTTCCACCGTGGCACAGCGTCCTGAAGTAAGATCCCAGACAGATTCTTCTTCCTGACTGGATTTTGGCACATACGCAACAGGCTCCAGATTGATGGCAACCATTTTCCCGGTCAGTCTTTTGATTTCCCGGATCGTATCCTCCGGGGCAACATCAGGAAGTCCCTGGATTATTGGGTGATTCACATCAAAGATATTGAGCATGATCAAATCGGATCCCAGCGAAGCAACAAATTCTGCATTCGTGATATTTACAAGCATGGGTGTAACCGTTCCAATCGTTTCAGTGGCAAGTACGCGGCCCTCACTCTCGGCGATCGCCCTGAGCAGATCCTCTTTTGTATAAGCTGCCAGTTCACGGGCAGTACAGTCTATCAGTCTTTTTTTCATTTTACAGATCCTTCTTTCTTTTTAAAATATTGGGTATCTGAGTATCAGTATATAACAGATGAATGCAGAATGGGAAAAATAATAAAATTACCCGGGAAAAATACAAGGTCGTTGCAAAAAAAATCTGAATCCGATAAGATGATGTCGGGGGCTTTTGAACCCGACATCATCTTATTATAGAAGAGCAAAAAAGAGGTCAGGAAAATGAAGGAAAAAATAAAATGCACGATCCGGTACAGCATTCTGGCACTGGTCACCGGAGTGGCAGTCGGTGCCATTGATACAATCTTCGGAAGAGGACTTTTATGGCTGTCAGATTTCAGGACAGCTCATTACAGATATCTGCTGCCATTTCTTCCGGTTGCAGGACTGCTGATCGTGTGGATGTATCACCGGTTCAGTGAAGAAAGTCTGAAAGGAATGACGCTGGTACTGGAAACCGGACAGAAAAAAAGAAAATCGATCCCACTGGCACTTGTTCCACTGGTAATCGTTGGAACATGGCTGACGCATCTGTTTGGAGGAAGTGCGGGAAGAGAAGGAGTGGCAGTACAGATCGGTGCTGTGATATCCCACGAGGCAGGAAAAAAATTTCGCTGCCCGGAAAATGACAGGATTATGCTGGTTGCCGGAATGGCAGCAGGTTTCGGAGGACTTTTTCAGACCCCGCTGGCAGCAGTCTTTTTTGCAATGGAGGTGATCGCTTCAGGATATATGCAGTATGAAGCATTACTGCCGGCAATGATCAGTGCTTACACAGCCGCTTTTACCTCTCATATACTGGGACTGGAAAAGTTTACAGCAGTGATCGGTGAGAAGCTGGATCTGTCAGAGACAAAGGTGATCCTGAGTCTGATCGTTCTTGGAATTTTGTTCGGGCTGGTCGGAAGACTTTTTTCAGGAACACTGCAATGGATGAAAAAACGGATGGGCAATGCCATAAAAAATCCATACATAAGGATCGGAGCAGTGGCAGTATTTCTTGCAGTTCTTTTGTTCCTTTTTCACGGAGGCAGATACAGTGGACTGGGAACGAACCTTATTTCAGCGGCCTTTGAAAATGGAACGATCTATGGGTATGACTGGATATTGAAGCTGGGATTTACGGTTCTGACACTGGCAATCGGCTTTCAGGGCGGAGAAGTGACACCGCTTTTCTCTATCGGGGCATCATTGGGAATCCTTGCAGGAAATCTGCTCGGTATTTCCCCTGTGGTCTGTGCAGCACTTGGCTATGCGGCTGTATTTGGCAGTGCGACCAATACACTGCTCGCTCCGGTTATGATCGGACTGGAAGTATTTGGAACAGAAAATGCAATTCCGCTGGTAGTTGTATGTATCCTTGCGTATCTTATGAATGGAGGAAGTTCTATCTATACTGCACAGCAGCGGGCAGTCCTGAAGCTGGATGGAGAGAAAGAAGCGGTCAGTGAAAGAGGGGCAACGGAAAAGCAGAAAAATAAAGCAATGAGACAGTGAAGGAGCTAAGAAGAGCAGGGGATGGAAAAGAAAGAAATAAAAATCTTCCGGGCGGGCAGAGAATCGCTGGAAGAAGCGGTCCGACTGGTACAGAGTACGGAAGAAAAGATGAAAGAAAAAAGCTGGTTTGTGGCAGAAAGCCTGGAAGAATTTGACCGGTGGATGAGGAAAGATCAGGGATGGCTGTATGTGGCAAAGGATTGCAGCAGCGGACAACTGGCTGGAATGTTTTTTGTTGTCCTGCCGGGGATGGAAGAAGAAAATCTGGGGTACGATATCGGTATGCAGGGCAGGCAGTTGTATGAGTGTGCCATTATGGATACGGTTGTGGTACTTCCTGAATACAGAGGAATGCATTTACAATATGAAATGATGCAGACTGCGGAGCGAAAGCTTCACAAAGAGGGTTATCGTTATCTTCTCTGTACGGTTCATCCGGAAAATAAATTCAGCAGGGAGAATGTGAAAAGACAGGGATACAAAAAAATACTGACAAAAGAAAAATATGGTGGATTTTTGCGGGATATCTGGATGAAAGAACTGTAAAATATCTGAAATTGAGATTGGTTGCAGAAAGGCAACTTCCGTTGCAAAATGGCAACAAAGATTGCGATTGACTAACCCTGCGGATCTTTTCTAAAATGAAAAAAAGGAGGGATTGTTATGCAGGCGTTATCAGATGCAAAAGCAGGGGAGAACTATACGATCAAGTGGATGTTCGGACTTCCGGAAGTTTTGGAGTTCCTGCACAGTCATCATGTAGAAGAAGGATGTGATGTGCAGGTAATCCAGAAGATGACAGACGGAGTGATCATTGCAGTACAGGATACGAGATTTGTACTGGGAAATGAGATTGCAGACCGGATCCAGGTATGATAAAATAGGTTTCAATCAGAAACTGAAAGGAGACGGAATGATGGAAAGTTATATGCAGATGCTGGCAAAGCGTTCCAAAGATGCATCAAGAAGTGCTGCGAAGCTTGGCACAGCGGATAAGAACCGGGGACTGCTTGCAGTAGCAGATGAGCTGGTAGCAGAGCAGCAACTGATCCTGGATGCGAATGCAAAGGATATTGTTATATATGTTGACAATCATCAGACAGAATTTAGCCCGATTTTACTTGACTATGACAAAATGTATGAGGCGATATACAATATCGCGGATAATGCGATTAAATATTCGCCGGAGGGCGGTTTTGTCCATATCGACCTTACGGCTGACAATGACTATCTGACAATAAAAATTGAGGACAACGGTCCGGGAATACCGGAGGACGAGCGTGACAGAATATTTGAACGTTTTTACAGACTTGACGATTCGAGAGCGAGAGATACCGGCGGAACGGGTCTTGGACTTGCTATCACAAAAGAGGCCGTACTTATGCACAACGGTACTATAGATGTTGCAAATGTGTCGGATATAGGCAGTGTATTCACAATACGTTTACCTTACAAGATTACTATTGGAGGACAGAATGAAAAGTAAAAAGGGAGTAATAGCTATCGTTGCGGTTGCAGTGCTGACAGGGAAGGTTCAGGGCAATGTCGGCGTGCTCGGGGGAGGGGAAGGTCCACGCCGGTGTGGTCGAACCGAGTACGGTGAGGGTCGGCGTGCCCACCGCTACGGCGATGTGCCGGGGCGCGGAACAATTGCCGATATGCAAATCCGCTTCCGCGATGCAGGCAGCCATTTCCCGCAGCGACAGCATCCGCTCCGGCAAGAGCAGCGAACCGGCGGGGCAGAGGCGGGACAACTCCTGAATTTCGGCTTCCTCGCCCGGCCCCCAGAGAGGCAGGAAGCGCAGGGAGGCGTCGCGCTCAGCAAGCAGGCTGACCAGCCCGGCGTAATGCGCCAGAGGCCAGCGGCGCGTGGGCTGGCGGTGCGTGGGGTCCAGCGTGATGAGGCGCTGTTCCGGCTGCAAGCCTGCCTGAGAGAGCAAGGTGCGCGCGAAGGCGTGCTCCTCGCCCGTGAGATAGACGCGCGGGCGCTCGCCGTTCCATTCGATGCCGAGAGGGCGCAATACGCTGGCCTTGCTCATGGCGGAATAGCCGTCGAGCATGTCGGAGGAATGCGTGTACAGCAGGCTCGTATACCACGGCGGCGTATAGGAGAGGCGGACCGGGGCGCCGGAAAAGGCCACTACCCACCGGCAGCGCGGAAGCTGCTGGAAGTCCACGACCAGATCATACCCGGTACGGGCCACATGCCAGTACCACGCGATTTCCTGGGGCAGGGAGGACAGTACCTTTTTGTCCAATGCCCAGACCTTGCCGAGATGCGGGTTGTGCTCAAGGAGCGGGGCACATTTTTTTTCGGTCAGCAGGTGGATCTCGGCGTCCGGATAACGCCGTTTGAGCAGCTCGATGGACGGCGTGGCGAGCACCACATCGCCGATCTGCCTGAGCTGGCAGACAAGGATGCGCTTGGGCGAAAAGGTGGCGAGATCGACGGCCATTACAGTGCGCCCACTTCTTCCGCGATGCGGAGGCACATGGACGCCTTGTTCAGCGTGTACAGGTGGATGCCCGGCGCGCCGTTGTCCAGCAAGGTGCGGATCTGCTGCACGGCAAACTTGAGGCCCGCTTCGCGTACGGCTTCCGCGCCGCCCTTGGCATTGGCTTCCTCAAGGGCGAGATAGAGCTTGCCCGGGATGTTCGCGCCGCACAGGGAGAGCGTGCGCCGGATGGATTCGAGGCTCTGGATGGGCAGGATGCCGGGGATGACCGGGACGGACACGCCCATGTCGCTGAGCCGGTCCACAAAATGGAGGTATTCGCGCACGTCGAAGAACAGCTGCGTGATCACGAAATCCGCGCCTTCACGGATTTTGGCGACGGTGTAGCGCCAGTCGCTGGCGAAGCTCGGCGATTCCGGATGGGGTGCCGGATACCCGGCGACGCCGATGCCCATGTCGGGATAATGCGCCTTGGCGAAACGGACGAGATCGGCGGCATGGCGGAATTCGGCGGTTTCCCAGTCGATGTCCTGCCCCTTGGGGATGTCGCCGCGCAGGGCCAGCACGTTATCCACGCCGTTGTCGCGCAGGCGCTGGAGATACTGGGTAATGTAGTCCTGCGTCGCGCCGACGCAGGTCAGGTGGGCCATCGTTTCGAACTGGAATTCTTTCTTCAGATGGGAAACGATTTCCAGCGTGGCGTCCTGGCTGGAGCCGCCCGCCCCGTACGTAACGGACGTGAACAGCGGTTCCAGCGGAGCCAGCCGTTCGGCCATCTTGAAGAAGTCCGGCCACTGGTCAGGGTCTTTCGGAGGGAAGAATTCGAAGGAATAGAAAGGCTTGCCCCTTTCCGCAATGAGTTGGCCGATATTCATGGAAAACCTCGTTTCAAAAGTCAGTCATAATCCCAAGTTCTTTATTCTATGCCGGATTTCCGCGAAGGGCAACGCCTTGTCGCGCGTTGGGGCAGGGGATGGCCCCGGGTGCGTTGCGCCTTTGCCGGAATTGCCGTAAACTCTGACTATTCGGGGCATTGGAGACCTGACCATCATGACGTTGCACCTTTTCTCATCCATACGACATGCAATGTGCCGTAGCGGGCGCGGCTTGTGCCTCGCGCCGCGGGTGTTTGCCGTGTTCCGTCAGTTGTTCCTCTTGGGCGTGCTGGCGTTGTCCGCCGTCCCTGCCTTTGCTGACGGTGTGCCTTCCGAGCCGCAGGATGGCCTCACGGCTATCAAGAACGCGTTTGTTCCGCCACAGCCGAGCGCGGAACAGCCGGCTCCCCCACCTCCGCCGCGCTGGGTTTTTGAGACGCTCCCGCCGTGGGAAAAGCTGGAGGAAGGCCTTCAGCTCGGCTTGTTTTCCGCGCAATTCGACGGAGGCGATCCGTTTGAAGTGGTGTTCCTGCGCATCGATCCCGCGTATTTCGATTTTACCGTGGAAACGGCGAGTTCTGAAAAACAGTCGTTGCCGCTTGAAGCCTGGGCCACGCGCAAGGGCCTGATCGCCGCCACCAATGCCAGCATGTATCTGCCTGATGGCGTTACGAGCACCGGGTATCTCCGTACCGGCGAGACAGTCAATAACGGGCGCGTGGTGTCCAAGTTCGGGGCGTTTTTCGTCGCGGGCCCGGACAGCCCGGATTTGCCCGGCGCGGACCTGCTGGACCGTTCCACGGACGATTGGGAGAACCTGCTTCCGCATTACAGTATGGTCGTGCAGAATTACCGCATGATCAGTGCGGATCGGCGTCTGCTCTGGAAGCCCGGCGGCCCGAAGCACTCCATTTCCGCCGTGGGCCGTGACGGCACGGGGGCCATCCTGTTCATCCTGTGCCGGGAACCGATAACCGGCGTGGACTTCGGGGCGCTCTTGCTGGCATTGCCCATTGACGTCCGGGTGGTGATGTATACCGAGGGCGGAAGCTTGGCCGGCCTCTTCCTGCGCACTCCCGTCCGCAGCCAGATCTGGCTGGGGCGTTCCTTGCCGGAGTTCTGGGCTTCCGGAAGCCAGGGGGCTCCGCTGCCCAACGTCATCGGTGTCCGGCGCAAATCGTAATGTGCCTTCCCTCGTGCGGGAAGGCGGCCTTTTGGTCCCCCTATCGGCAGCAACGGGTTTAACGCTCGCCGTGCGCAAGTGAGGCGGTCCGCCTCCGCGCGCGACAATTGAGGAATGACATGAAACTGTATGTCGCAATGGTGGGGTTGCCCGCCAGAGGCAAGAGCACGCTGGCGAAACGCATCCGGTCGGGGCTGGAGCAGCAGGGCATCCGTACCGCGATCTTCAACAACGGCGAGTTGCGCCGGATGCTTTTCGGCCTTGAAAGCGGTTCCGCCGAGTTTTTCAATCCCGACAACACGCGCGCCCAGAGGCTGCGGGATCAGATCACGCACCAGAACATGGAGCGCGCCCGCGCATGGCTCGATGAGGGCGGCGACGTCGCCATCATCGACGCGACCAACGGGACGGTGCATCAGCGTGTGGATCTGAGCGCGACGCTCCGGGATCGGCCCGTCTTGTTCATCGAATGCGTGAATGACGATCCGCTGTTGCTGGATGCGTCCATCCGGCGCAAGACCCGTCTGCCCGAGTTTGCCAACATGACGCAGGAAGAAGCGCTGGAAAGCTTCCGCAAGCGGTTGGCCTACTACGAGAGCGTATACACCCCGGTCCGCAAAGAGCGGTGCTGGATACGCGTGGACGCCGTGGACAGCTGCATTCAGGACGAAGCCCCGAGCAACGACCTCCCGTATTATGCGGCCATCCGCGACATCATTTCCTCCCGCTGGGTGCAGGATCTGTATCTCGTGCGGCATGGTGAGACGGACTACAACCGCGAGGGCCGCCTCGGCGGGGATCCGTCTTTGACCGCCAAGGGGATCGAGCAGGCCGAAAAGCTCGCCGCGCATTTCGACGGCGTGGATCTTCCGTACATTTTTACGTCCACGAAGCAGCGTTCCGCCGAGACGGCCGCGCCGCTGCTGCGTTCGCGTCCGAACACCATCAGCATGGCCCTGAGCGAGTTTGACGAGATCAATGCCGGGGTGTGCGAAGGGATGCGCTATTCCGACGTGCGCGACGGTATGCCTCTGGAGTATGAGGCGCGTTCCCACAATAAGTACGGGTATATCTATCCCAACGGCGAAAGTTATGCGATGCTCAAGGAGCGCGTGGCCCGCGGCTTGCGGCGGGCGTTGTTCCTGTCCGGCGAGGGGACGCTCATGATCGTCGGGCACCAGGCCATCAACCGTACCTTGCTGTCGCTGTTCCTGTTTCAGAGGGCGAGCGACGTGCCCTATACCTACATTCCGCAGAATCAGTATTACCACATCACCATCACGCAGCGCCGCAAGCTGTTTGAAATGATCCGGTATGCCTAACGGCGGGGAATACGCGGGAGTTCTGTGGAACGGATGGATCTGAAAACGCGGCTGTCCGATATAATCAACAGGTACGGATTCACAAAGCAGGAATTTTCGCTTTGTTCTGAATCGGTGCTGCTTCATGACGCGCGGCTGTGTTTTCAGGCGGGGTGTACGGGATATCTCCTTAACGTTATGCTTTTTTTGTGCGCCACCCCATTCGGGATCTTGTCCGGCGGGAAATATGTTTATCTGGCAAGCTGCATAGTGTATGCGGCGGTGGCCTTTGCTGTAAAACATGCAGCCCTGCGTAACATGGTCCGTATCCAGTAATACTGCTGGCGGGCATCCATATTGAGGGGATACTGGCAAGCGCGGCGTACGCGGACAGCGTGAGCGTCATTTTCCCCGTCATGTTTGCCGCCGCGCCGCAGCTTTTGACCGAAAGGTTCTGGCGGATGATTGTTGTCACGTATGCCTGTTGCCTTTTGCATATCCTCGTCGCTTTTCATACGAAGGCCCCAACCTTGGCATGGTTCGACGCGATCCATATAGCCGTGTTCAGCGTCTCCGGCTTTTGCGCCCATTATTTCGACAGCAGGTTGAGGATAAAGACTTTTTTGACTGGCCTCCAGCGGGATACGCTGACAAGGCGGTTGCGTTTGGCGCACAGGGACTTGAAGCGCAGGGCGGAACATGACGGGCTTACCGGCCTGCTTACGCGCAATGCCCTCGTCAGAAGGCTGAAGCCGGTTTTGGCTGGAGAATAGGGCCTTTTTCCTCGGCATCGTGGACATCGACGATTTCAGGGGCATCAACGATACGTTCGGCCACAGCGCCGGGGATGTTGTCCTCAGGCGGATGGGGGCCGTCCTGCAAGAACAGCTCGGCGATGCCGATATGGCTTCCCGCATCGGGGATGAGTTCGTCTGCGTTATGCCGGGCATTGTCGGAAAAGAGTCCGCCGAGAGCCTGCTGCCCCGGATATGTGCGGCGTCCGTCACGCATGAGGATGTGCCTTGTCCGATTTCGGTTTCCATCGGTTTTGCCGCGTTTCCCAACGACGGGGCCGCGTTCGAGGTCCTGCACAAGGAGGCGGGCAAGGCGCTGTATCATGCCAAACGGCAGGGGAAACGGCAGTGCGCTTTTTACGGGGAACTGCCTGAGCCTTGCCCCGCGCCTTGAACGGAATGATCGTCTGATTTATTGCTTATGCAGGGGGCGGCTTCCGTTTGACAGGCGGCATTCTTTTCTATATACGGAAGGTTCGAGAGAGTCGGGCGGCGGTGGCGCCGCCAACCCCGCCAGGTTCGAAAGAAAGCAACGGTAACGGTTGTTCGCCGGGTGTCCGACTCTCAAAAAGCGCAAGCCCTCGGGTTTGCGCTTTTCGTTTATGCGGGTACCGCCGCAAAGGAGGGAGACATGAATCAGGAATGTGCCGTCGGGTATGCGTCGGAAGCGGACATTGATGCTTGGATGGATCTGGTTGCTCTTGTCCGGGATGCCTTCCCCGGGCTGTCGCTCGGCGAGTACCGGGGGAATCTGCGGAAAGCCATTGCGGAGCGGCGGGCGCTGTGCGCCAAGGATGCAAGGGGGCTGCTCGGCGTGCTGGTGCTCTCGGATCAGCACAACGGCATCGGCTTCCTCGCCGTACATCCTGAGGCGCGGGGGCGGGGCGTCGCTTCGGCCCTTGTCCGCATGATGCTGGATGTGCTCCCCGCCGATCAGGATATCTTCGTGACGACGTACCGGGAAGACGATCCGCTCGGTGCGGCTCCGCGGGCCCTGTACAAGCGCCTCGGCTTCGAAGAGGCCGAACTTGTCACCCGCTATGGGTATCCATGTCAGCAATTCGTGCTGCGGCGCGGTTCCGGGGACAAGTAAAGGCAGAGCCGCCGGTACGCTCGGCCCCGTCAGGCGCACGGTAGGGCCTTCGACAGCGCCAAGCATTGCGCGAATGCCGGATGGAGCCGTTCATCTTTTGGGAACCGTTGGCTCTGTTTGCCGGAATGACGTGTTTTAGGGAGCCGTTTATGAAATACGAATGGAAGAAGCACGAAAAAGCGTTGTACCTTCCGAAAGCCGTTCCTGCTCCGGTTACCGTCCCCGAGCACGCCTTTTTCATGATACGCGGGGAAGGGAACCCGAACGGCGAGGCGTTCCTCGAAGCCATAGGCGTCCTCTACGCCCTGTCATATGCGGTCAAGATGTTGCCGAAGAAAGGGGATGCCCCCGAAGGCTACTATGAGTACGCCGTGTTCCCGCTGGAAGGGGTATGGGACACGGCGGAACCGATGCCGCCGGGAGAGGCCCTCAACAAGGATGCCCTGCGCTACACCCTGATGATCCGCCAGCCGGATTTTGTGACGGACGAACTCGCCGAGCGCATCCTCGCCGCGACAAGCAGGAAAAAGCCGCATCCCCTCTATGCGTCGGCCTCTTTCGGGCACTGGAACGATGGCTTGTGTGTGCAAATGCTCCACGTCGGCCCTTACGACGACGAACCCGTAAGCTTTAACATGATGCAAGCCTACTGCGCGGAACACGGGTTGCGGCGTGCATCGGACAGCCACCGGGAAATCTACCTCTCGGATGCCCGCAAAACCGATCCGGCACGTCTGAAAACGGTACTGCGGTTTGGCGTGGAGCCCTGTGCCTGAGAACTCATCCCTCAACAACAAAAGCCGCTTCCCTCCAGAAAACGAGAAGGAAGCGGCTTTTTTACATGGAAAGAGTGAGCAGGGATTCGATAGGGCCAAAAGCCTTTGCAGGGAAAAGGGGGGCACAAGCTGTGCCGGCAGGTTTGGGGAAGGGAAAGGGGAAACATGGAGGTGCTCCCCCTTTCTCCAGAAAGTTTCCCCTCCCCGATTTTTTATTCCCCAATCTTCGCCTTCAAAACATCCATCGCCTCGTCAATGCCCGCCGGGTTCGTGCCTCCGGCCTGAGCCTGATCGGGGCGTCCGCCGCCGGAACCGGCGATGGGCGCGGCAACTTCCTTGATCAGCGCGGGTGCGGTGAAGCGTCCATGCAGGTCCTTGGAAACATACAGGATCATGCTCACCTTGCCCTCGTCCACGGGGGCGGCGATGCAGGCCACGCCGGAAGGCATCTTGGAGCGGATGTCGTCCATGAGCTCGCGCATGGCCTTGATGTTGCTGGCGTCGAGTTTCGCGGCAAGCACCTTCACGCCGTTGATCTCCACGACCTTGGACATGAGATCCCCGCCCTGCCCGGACGCGGCCTGCGCGGCGGCCTTTTCCAGATCCTTGCGGAGCCCGCGGTTTTCTTTCTGGAGGCCGTCCAGCTTGGCGACAAGCCCGCCGGGCTGCGTCTTGAGCATGGCCGCAAGCTGGTGCAGCTCCTCGCTCATGGCGCGGGCGTGCTTGAGGGCGTTCCAGCCGGTCGCGGCCTCGATGCGGCGCGTGCCCGCAGCAATGCCGCTTTCGGACAGGATGACGAAACTGCCCGCCTGGCCGGTGCTGTGCAGATGCGTGCCGCCGCAAAGCTCTACGGACTCGGTGTGATCCGGGTTGCCGATGGTCACCACGCGCACGGTGTCGCCGTACTTTTCGCCGAAGAGCGCCATAGCGCCCATGTCGATGGCGGCCTGCTGGCCCATGAGCTTGGCGGTCAACGGGTAGTCGGCCATGATCGCGGCGTTCACGTCGCGTTCCACGGCGGCCAGCTCTTCCGGGGTCATGGGCGCGATGTGCGAGAAGTCGAAGCGCAGGCGATCCGGCGTGACCAGAGAACCCGCCTGACGCACATGGTCGCCGAGCACGCGGCGCAGGGCCGCATGGAGCAGGTGCGTGCAGGTGTGGTTGCGGGCCGCGTCGAGGCGTATGGATTCGGTCACGGTCAGCACCACTTCCTGATCGGAAAGCAGGGTGCCGCCGTCCACTTCTATGTGATGGACGGTGAGGTCGGCTGAAGGCTTCAGGGTGTCGAGCACCTTGGCCGAGCCAGCCGGAGCGGTGAGCAGTCCCGTGTCGCCGCACTGGCCGCCGGACGCGCCGTAGAAAGGCGTCTGATCGGTAACGACGTAGCCCAACGAGCCGCTGGGCAGGGCTTCGACGGGCAAGCCGTCGCCGTCGAGCAGGGCCACGACGCGGCCCACCCCGGTCAGGGCCGTATAGCCGAAAAATTCGGACTTGAGGCCGTCTTCGAGCAGGCCCTGGAAACGGGAGGCGATGTCCTTTTCGCCGGAACCCTTCCACGCGGCGCGGGCGCGCTGCTTCTGCTGGTGCATGTATTCGTTGAAACCGGCCTCGTCGGCCTTGAAGCCGCGCTTTTCGGCCACGTCGTTCACGATGTCCAGCGGGAAGCCGTAGGTGTCGTACAGCTTGAACGCGGTTTCGCCGGGAATGATCTTTTCGCCCCTGTCGGCGAGGGCGTCCATTTCCTCTTCAAGCATGGAGAGGCCCTTGTCGAGGGTGGAGGAGAAGCGCTCCTCTTCCTCGCGGGTCACGCGGGCCATGAAGTCGGCGCGGGCGCGCAGTTCGGGGTAGTCCTCGCCCATGACTTCCACGACCTTGAGCGCGGTCTTGTACAGGAACGGCTCCTGCATCCCCATGAGGCGGCCGAAGCGGAAGGCGCGGCGGATAAGGCGGCGCAGCACGTAGCCGCGGCCTTCGTTGGAGGGCAGGATGCCGTCCGCGATCATGAAGGCGATGGCGCGGCTGTGGTCCGCGATGACGCGCAGGGCGGTGTCGTTGTCGGCATTGTCGCGGTAGCGGACGCCGGCGAGTTCGGCCATGTAGTTGATGAAAACCTGGAACAGGTCGGTGTCGTAGTTGGAGCGCACGCCCTGGCACACGCCCGCGATGCGTTCAAGGCCCATGCCGGTGTCGATGGACGGGCGGGGCAGGGGGACGCGGGAGCCGTCGGGAAGCTGCTCGAACTGCATGAACACGAGGTTCCAGATTTCAAGGAAACGGTCGCAGTCGCACTTGCCGATGCCGCAGTCCGGGCCGCAGGCCATGTCCGCCCCCTGATCGAAGTGGATTTCCGAACAGGGTCCGCAGGGGCCGGTATCGCCCATGCTCCAGAAGTTGTCCTTTTCGCCGAGGCGGAAGATGCGCTCGGGCGCGACGCCAGCCACTTTCTGCCAGAGTTCGAAGGCTTCGTCATCATCCTTGTAGACGGTGATGTAGAGCCGATCCTTGGGCAGTTTCAGGTCTTCGGTGATGAAGGTCCACGCGAAACGGATGGCGTCTTCCTTGAAGTAGTCCCCGAAGGAGAAGTTGCCGAGCATTTCGAAGAAAGTGTGGTGGCGCGCGGTGCGGCCCACGTTGTCGAGGTCGTTGTGCTTGCCGCCCACGCGCAGGCACTTCTGGGACGTGGTGGCACGCACGTAGTCGCGTTTTTCCTGTCCGCAGAAAATTTTCTTGAACTGCACCATGCCCGCGTTGGTGAACAGCAGGGACGGGTCGTCGCGGGGGATCAGGGAAGAGGAGGCGACTTCGGTGTGCCCGTGTTTTTTGAAGTACTCCAGAAAACGGTGGCGGATTTCATTGGCTGTCAGCATACAGGCTCCTGCGGGAGGTGGAGAGATCGGGGGATGAGGCCATGCCCGGCGGCATCGCCTCCGGAAAGGTTCGGCGGGGAGGGAGCCCCTCCCCGCATCGGATCAGATTTCGTCGTCCATGTCGTCGACGGGGGCGTTTTCGGGGTCCGGGAGGGTTTCTTCCGGTGCGTGCACGACGGGCCGCGGGTTCATGCCCAGATGCTCGATGAGCTGGCTCTCGATGGCGTTGCGCAGCTCGGGGGTTTCATCGAGCAGGGCACGGACCTTTTCCTTGCCCTGGCCGAGCTTTTCGGCCCCGAAGGCGAACCATGCGCCGCTCTTGTCCACGATGCCGGCGTCGACGCCGAGGTCGATGAGTTCCCCGGAGCGGGAAATGCCCGTGCCCCAGATGATGTCGAACTTGGCTTCGCGGAAGGGCGGGGCCATCTTGTTTTTGACCACCTTCACGCGGGTAAGGGATCCGTAGGCTTCTTCCTTGTCCTTGAGGGTCTGGATCTTGCGGATGTCGAGGCGCACGGAGGAGTAGAACTTGAGCGCGTTGCCGCCGGTGGTCGTTTCCGGGCTGCCGTAGCCGGTGACGCCGATCTTCATACGGATCTGGTTGATGAAGATGACGGCGGTGCGGGACTTGTGGATGGTGCCGGTCAGCTTGCGGAGCGCGTGGGACATCAGGCGGGCGTGCCCGCCGACCTGCGTTTCGCCCATCGCGCCTTCGAGTTCGGTCTGGGGGATAAGGGCGGCCACGGAGTCGATGACCACGAGGTCCACCGCGCCGGAACGGACCAGCATGTCGGCGATTTCAAGGGCCTGCTCGCCGTGGTCGGGCTGCGAGATGAGCAGTTCGTCGGTTTTGACGCCAAGGCGCCTGGCATAGGTCACGTCAAGCGCGTGCTCGGCGTCGATGAAGGCGGCGGTCCCGCCGAGCTTCTGGCATTCCGCGATGACGTGCAGGGTGAGGGTCGTTTTGCCCGAGGATTCGGGGCCGTAGATTTCGGTGACCCGGCCCTTGGGGATGCCGCCGATGCCGAGGGCGAGGTCTACGCCGATGGACCCGGTGGGGATCACCGGGACTTTGACATGGACATCATCGGAAAGCTTCATCACGGCGCCTTGGCCGAATTTGCGTTCGATGGTTTCGAGGGCTGTTTTCAACGCCTCTTGGCGCGCTTCTTCAGGGGTAAGGGTTGGCTTTTTTGCCATTGGGGGAGACTCCATAAAGGTAGACGGGGTTTGCCGGGATAGGCTTCCCGAATTTGCTTTCATACCAAAAGCGCCCGGATCGGGCAACCCGATTACGGGCACACGATCCCGTATATCAACGGATTCCGCAGGATAGAAAAAGGGGAGAGGCGTTCCGATCCTCCCCCCTCTTGTTTTGTCCCGGATCGGGCGGGCTATTTCTTTTCCAGATCGGCCATCAGTTCCAGAGCCGTCTTGGGCCCGGTGTTCACGTCCAGCTTGATGGAGGGATCCGTGTCTGACAGCGTGTCGAAAGCTTCAACGGGAATCGGCTTTTCCGTGTTGAAGATGAGGCGGATAGCGCCGGGCTTGTCGATGTACTCCATGAGCTTCGCCGTGTTTTCCGTCCCTTCGGCGGCGCCGAGGGATTCCTTGACGTACTTCTTGGCCATATCCACACACTGTTCGGGGGTCAGGCCCATGAACTTCTGGCCGAGGATGCCGAGGCGGGGCAGGAGCCCTTCATCAGCGTATCCCGCTTCGATGTGGCTGAACTTGATGTTCTTTTCAACAAAGTTTTCAATGGCGTCCTCGGTGGCGGGATCGTCGACGCTCTTGGTTTTATTGACGATCTCCAAGAACTCTTCATAGGGGAATTCGCCCTTGACGGCGAAGTCGGCCGTACCGAGCTTGGCGACGCTGAGGGAAGCGGTGCTGTTGAACTGGTTGTCCTTGTTGGGCAAGGACATGGCATAGGATGCGCTGGCATCTATTTCCGGCACGCCCATGACCGAGAGCAGCTGGAGTTCCGGCACGAGGGCCACGGGCATCTTGAGGTGCTCCAGAGACACTTCAAGGGCGTAGGGGGAGGTCGAAGGGTTCGTGATGTTCAGCTTGTCCAGCGAAACATCGAGCAGGACGCTGCTGGTTTTGAGGTCCTTCAGGGAAAAGACGCCGATGAGCGGCTTGGGCCCGGCGAAAAAGTTCTGGAAGATCCCGAACGCTTCATCGTCGTTGATGTCGGTGGGAGCGATGAAGTAAATCTTCTCCATGATGTCGCGGGGCGGCAGGTTCATGTTCTCGAGCCGGATTTCGCTGAGCGTCAGGACGTCCTGCCCCCTCAGGGTGAACACGATCCCGTTTGTCACGGAAGAGTCCAGATGCCCTTTGGCGTAGGATTTCTGGACGGCGGAATCGGTGGAGAGGGAGAAAGGCAGGGCCTTGCTCGTTATCTTGACGCCGGAGGCGGAATCTTCCTTGTACGAAAGACCGTAGATGATCGCTAGGGCCACTTTCGGATCGTCGTCACTGGCGGTGCTCATCAGGGTCTTGACGGCGGCGGTTTCAATGGCGACGCCCTTGAAGGTGCGGAGCCGTACCGTGATGTTCGGTTCGGGACCGAAGGACAGGTTGTGCAGGGCGATCTCGTCGGCTACGGGAAGTTCCGCTTCCTTGATTTCGCTCTTGGGGTCGCGCATCAGCGAAAGCAGGGTGGTCCCCGGATTCCGGATATCCAGCGTTTCGACGGTAGCGGCCACGGTCTGCTTTGCCGGGGTAACATACGTCATGCGGACGTTTTTGAGGACAAGATGGTTGTCCATCAGCGTATAGGAAATATCCCCGAGCTCCACGTGGGCATCCTGTGGAGTTTGGGCCGCCCATGTGCGGATGGCGTCAACGACGGCGTTTTCAAGATAGCGCATCCCGCCGTACCCGACGGCGATGACTGCGACAACGGCGATGCCGAGGCCAACGAGGCCTTTCTGGAGTTTGGACAGAGCCATGGCTTTCCTCGAAGAAGGTTTGATGGTCATCCATGCGAGGCATGGAAAGAGCAACAGTGTAGGTACGGCCTCCCGCCCGGTCAAGGAAATCATCCGGGGAGCGGGAGAGAAATAAAGGAGGAAAACGCGAAACGGCCCCGGGGCGAGGAACCCGGAGCCGTCTTGCGTGCGCGCCGTGTGCGGCGGAGCGCCCGGTTTGGATGAGCGGGAAGCGACGGGCGCTGTCGGAGAGCCGTCTTCATGAGGCCCTGTCAGGCCCGGCCGGAGGAACCGCGTGCCGTTCGCGGCGCGCAGCCAGACGCGGGGAGCGTCTTCCGGCGGAAACCATTCCGCTTTCTTCCGCCAAGAGGCTCAGGAGGACGTCTCCGGATTGGAGAAAGCGGCGGGGTTCCGGGGCTGGGGCCCCGGAACCGGACGTGTACGGCTGTTTAGGACGCTACGCAGGAGCGGACGGACTTGGGCTTCGCTGCATCGCCGCCCTTCTTGGCGTTGGGATCGACGGTGCGGATCGTGGTGACCTTGTTCTGGGTGAAGAAGTCGATGCCGTCCTTGCCCTGCGCCTTGTTGGTCCCGAGGAGCGACCCCTTGATGCCGCCGAAGGGAATGTACGGATGCGGGGCGCAGATGCCCACGTTGACGCCGACCATGCCCACATCGGCGTCGCGGCTGAACTTTTCGGCATAGAACTGGCTCTGCGTGAAGATGCACGCGCCGTTGCCGAATTCGGACTGCCGGATGAGTTCGAGGGCGTCGTCGATGTCCGCGATTTTGATCGTGGCGACCAGCGGGCCGAACACTTCAGTCGTGAACAGCGGGTTGCAGGGGGTCACGTCCTTGATGATCGTGGGGCCGACGAAATAGCCGTTCTTGTTCTTTTCGGGCAGTTCGGGGTTGCGGCCGTCGAGGACGAGTTCGCAGCCGTGTCCGTGGTTCAGTGCGATATCCACGTATTCCTTCACCTTGTCGGCGGCGGAACGGGAAATCAGGGGTCCCATGTACACGTCGGGATCAAGCGCGTCGCCGACTTTGACCTTCTTGGCGGCTTCGATCATGCGTTCGAGCACGGTGTCGTACAGTTCGGGCACGATGGCCACGATGGACCCGGCGAGGCAGCGCTGGCCCGCGGAGCCGTAGCAGGAGTTGATGTAGTTTTCGATGAAAACGTCGATGTCGGCGTCTTCCATGACCACAAGCATGTTTTTCGCGCCGCCGAGCAGCATGGAGCGCTTGGCGCCTCTGGCGCAGCCTTCGGCCATCTTTTTGGCGGTCGGGGTGGACCCGACGAGGCACACGCCCGCGATGCGGGGATCTTCATACCACGTGCCGGGGATGTCGCGGCTGCCGTGGATGACGTTGACGACGCCGCCGGGCAGGCCGATTTCCATGAAGATTTCGCACATGAGCTGCATGAAGTAGGGCGACTGGGTGGACGGCTTATAGATGAAGGTGTTGCCCGTGCCGATGGCGAAGGGGATGAACCAGCCGAACACCAGCGCGGGGAAGTTGAAGGGCGCCACGCCGCCGAACACGCCGAGGGACTGTTTCGTGACCTTTCCGGTGATGCTCCCGGCGATCTGATCGAGGGTCTCGCCCTGAATCAGCGCGGGGATGGAGCAGGCCATTTCGACGATTTCGATGACGCGCTGGACTTCGCCGCGGGCTTCGGAAATATGTTTCGCCTGATCGAGCGCGATGCCCTGAGCGAGCTTTTCCAGATCGCGGATCATGCATTCCCGGATTTTATGGATATAGGTCATGCGCTTGGCGATGGGGACGAGGCGCCACGTCTTGTAGGCTTCGGCGGCGGTGGCGATGGCGGCTTCGCAGGTTTCCATGTTGGAAACGGGCACGGAGCCGATGGTTTCGCCGGTGGACGGGTTGTACAGGGGAACCGTTTTGCCGCCCGTTTCTTCCTGCCACTGGCCGTTGATGAAGTTGCGGATCTGGATCATGGTTTTGCCTCCAAACGTATTCTGGGTGGGTGTGGGAATGGGTCCGTTTTGGGATCTCGGCCCATGACTCTCCTATACGCGCCTTCCGTCTTTCCCGTCTTCTCGCATTCTGCCAAAGAGTATCGCGATCCTGCCAAAATGGGCGGAAATGGCGGGTGCGTGGTGCGGGGAGGGTGCAGGGGGAGAAGATTAGGGAGGGAAGGCCGCGCAGCGGGAGTTCGTTCCGGCGGAAGGTGGAAAGGGGGAAATGGGGAGAGCTTCCGATAAGTGATTCTGATTTTTATCCTAATAAAAAACTACATGTAATTTTTGATAAAATTATTGGGAGACTAACGCCCTCAGGTGGTGCCTGCGCGGGGGCGGCGGGATGACGGCGGCTTTAGGGTACGGGCGTGGGAGATGATTGTGTCGAAGAGGCGGGAAGGCGGCGTGCGCGTCAGCGGGCGAGTTGGCCCGGCGTGCGCCCGAAGAGTTTCTTGAAGGCGGCGATGAACGCGGAAACGGAGGCATAGCCGCAGTTGAGGGCCACGGCGGTGACGCTTTCCCCCGCTTCAAGCTGGGCGCGGGCGTGGTGCAGGCGGATACGCTGACGCCAGCGCCCGAAGGATTCCCCGGTCTGGCGCTGGAACAGGCGGGCAAGGGTGCGTTCGGACATGCCGAGGCGCGTGCACCATTCGCGGATCGTTTCCGGGGAGTCCGGCTCATTGAGGAGGGCGGTGCACAGGGCGACGAGGCGGCGATCGCGGGGCATGGGGAGGGGAAAGCCCACTTCGGGGAGCAGGGGGAGCTGGTCGAGCAGGACGGAAACCATCCTGGCCACGGGGCCGGGCTCCTCATAGTCGCAGGGTTGCGGGGCGAGTGCGTGGATGAGTTCGCGGACGAGGGGCGAAACCTCCATGGCGTGGTAGCGTTGAAACCGGGGGCCGGGGGGCAGGACATGAGGCATGATGTACAGGGCATTGTCCACGGACGGCTCCGGGATGTACCATTCATGGGTCAGCCCGGGAGGGATCCACACGGCCCTCTGCGGCGGCGCGGCATAGTTGCCGAGTTCGGTACAGATGACCATGTATCCGGAGCGCATGAACGCCAATTCGCCCCAGTGCTCATGCCGGTGCAGATCGCTCCACGTACCCGCTTCGAACGGGTCGTTGAACCAGAACACCGGACGCGGCAGCCTGACGAACGGGACATTGTAGCTTTTGACCTCGGTGAGCCGGTAGGATTTCATGGGCGGTTCGTCTCCATGCCGTAAGTGTAGCGTAAAGCCGTTCCCGCCGACAAGGGGGACGGAATGGGGCGGGACGGATTGGGCATTGTTTATCTGCATACATTGATATAGAGTAAACGCCCGTCGTTTGCCCAAACCGGGCCTTTCCTAACCCGAGATCTGCCGCGGAGCGTGTTTCATGTCCGAAAAAGCCAACTTCAGGGCGCTGTTGCCCATGATCGTCTTTCTTGTCCTGTTCATCGGGACGGGCATAGCCCTGACCGCAGCCGGGGCGGATATGCCGTTCTATCAGCTTTCCGCGACGGTGGCGATCATCCCCGCCATCGTGCTCGCCATCCTTCAGGGCAAGGATGATCTGAACAAAAAGATCGGCGTGTTCCTTTCAGGTGTGGGTGAAATCAACATCATCACCATGTGCATGATCTTCCTGCTTGCGGGCGGGTTCGCGTCCGTGGCTTCGGCCATAGGCGGGGTGAAGGCTACGGTCAATTTCGGGCTCTCGCTGCTGCCCCCGTCCATGATCCTGCCGGGCCTGTTCCTCATCGGGGCGTTCATTTCCACGGCGATGGGCACCAGCATGGGGACCGTGGCCGCCATTGCGCCCATTGCGGTGGGCGTAGGCGAGCAGACCGACATTCCGCTGGCCTTGCTTCTCGGCGTGGTCATGAGCGGGGCCATGTTCGGGGACAACCTGTCCATGATCTCGGATACGACCATTGCCGCCACCCGCACGCAGGGCTGCGAGATGAAGGACAAGTTCCGCATGAACCTGCTCATCGCCCTGCCCGCGGCGCTCGTCACGCTGGTTCTGTTGTGGTTCGCAGGGGCTTCGGGGCAGGTGGTCAAGCACGAGGAGTATCAGTTTATCCGCGTTGTCCCGTATCTCGCTATTCTGGTCATGGCGCTCGCGGGCGTGAACGTGTTCATCGTGTTGCTGGCGGGCATCGTGTTTACCGGCGCGGTGGGTATTGCCTCTGTGGGCGGCTATACGCTCATCCAGTGGAGCAAGGATATTTACAGCGGTTTTGTGGGCATGAACGAGATCATGGTGCTTTCCATGCTGGTGGGCGGCCTCGGGGAGCTCATGCGTTACCACGGCGGTATCAGCTGGCTGTTGGAGCGCGTGAACGGGCTGGCCCGGAAGCTTTCCGCCGAGTCCCCGGTGAAGGCGGGCGAATGCTGCATCAGCCTGCTGGTATTGCTTGCCAATCTGTGTACGGCGAACAATACGGTGGCTATCATTCTGACGGGCAAGGTGGCGCACGAAATCGCGGTCTCGAACGGAGTTGACAGGCGGCGCAGCGCCAGCTTACTTGACATATTCTCATGCGTCGTGCAGGGGCTCATCCCCTATGGGGCGCAGTTGCTGCTGGCAGGTTCCATTGCGAAGCTTTCGCCTTTGTCCATTGCAGGGAACAACTGGTATTGCATGTTGCTCGCGGTGGCCGCCGTATTCGCTATCTTGTTCGGCATCCCGAGAGTCCGTCCGGTGCGTCCCCTCGCCTAGTACAGAAAGAATCCGGAAAAAAGCGTGCCCGCTTCCCCTTTTTTGGGGGGGAGTGCGGAATGCCCCGCGTTTGGGGCATCCGGGCGGGGCGGGTTCGGAACAGCCTGAAAGAACCATGTTTTTCAGCGGAATGAGGCCGTTGCATGGGGCTTCGCATGAAGGAAAGCCATGTGGTATGTCTACCTGCTCCGATGCGCCGATGCCACGTTGTATTGCGGGGTGACGACGGACATGGAGCGGCGGTTGAGGGAGCACAACGCGGGAAGCCGTGGCGCGAAGTATACGCGGGCGCGCCGTCCCGTTGAGCTGGTTTGCTGCGTGGCGCAGCCGGATGCCTCTTCCGCGTGCCGTCTGGAGCGGGAGGTGAAGCAACGCCCCCGTGCCGAGAAAGCGGCGTTCCTGCTGGCGAGGGCGGAGCGTCCGCCGGAAGAGGAATAAGCAGCGTCTGTTACGGAAAGGATGCCGTATCGCCAAGGGGCGGTGCGGCTTTGTCATGCTGAGAGGGAAACGCTTCCCGGTAAAGGAAGGAGCACGTCCATGTTGATGGGAATGATGATCATCGTTGGCTTCATCGTCGGGTTTCTTGTCGGGTGTACCGGCATGGGCGGGATCATCCTGATTCCGGCTCTTGTCTACCTTTCCGGGCTGAGCAGCCATGTGGCGATGGGGACTACCCTGTTTACGTTCATTTTTACGACCAGCCTGTGCAGCTGGCTGTATATCAGGCTCGGCCATGTGGACTGGAAAGCGACGATCCCCATTTGCATCGGCGGGTTCCTGTTTACGTATGTGGGGGCTGACGTGAAGGCCTTCACCGCCGCGCCGTACCTGAATCTCATTCTGGCCCTGCTGATCCTGCTGGCGGGCGCGCTGGTGTTCTGCCCGGTGAGGGGGCGGCGTTTTTCCTTTATGGAAGAGGGGCGGCGGTCGCGCTTTTGGGTGCTGTTCGCCGTTGGCAGCGGCGTGGGCTTCGTCGCCGGGCTGACGGGCGCGGGCGGGCCTGTGCTCTCCGTGCCGATCATGATTGCGCTCGGCTTCCCGCCGCTCATCGCCATCGGGGCGGGGCAGGTCTATTCCGTGCCGGTCGCCCTTTCCGGCAGCGCCGCCAACTTCCTGCACGGGGCCATCGACTATAAGGTCGGAGCGCTGATGATCGTCATCCAGATCCTCGGCATCCTCCTCGGCGTGTACATGGCCAACCGTATGGACACCACGAAGCTCCGTAAAATGGTCGCATGGGTCTGCCTCTTCTGCGGCGGCTTTATCCTTGTGAACGCCATTCGGGGGATCCTCGCCATGTAGTTTTGTATGACGGGTGCGATGACGCGGAGAAAATCTCCATGAAAGGGAAGCCGTCGGGCTTCCTTTTCATTTTCTTGGGGAAAAGCCGCGAAAAGAAGTTTCCGCCTTGTATGGCGCTTCCTGTGATAACGTGTTACGTGTTGACCTAGTGAAAAAGAAGAGGTTCTTTCCATAATTTTCCAATGCTGTCAGAAGGAAACGATATGCCGCCCATTGAACTTTCCGCCCTTGCCGACGGCATTTCCTATGCCTCGAGCGTCTTTTTCGCTGTGCTGCTGTATCGTCGGGGTATGCTGACGTGTGGGAATCTTTTGCGGACGTTCTTTGCTGGTATGTGTGCGTTCATTCATTTCATAGCAGGGCCTAGAGGGTACGCTGGGTTACCTTTTTTCTATGATTGGATTGCTGTAGATACTCCACAGTCCTGTATTGAAGTAGGGCAATACGTCCTGCGAAATCTTTGCTTTGGTGCTGTAGCGTATCCATATCTTTTTTTAGCTAAAATATTTACATCAAGACGTAAGATTTTGCTCACAGGTGACTGCCCGTTACAAGAAACATTGTTTTTATCTTGTCTGTTAAGTGGAATGACTCAAATATTTTGGAATTATATTGTTGAATTTAATAGTTTTCTTTTTATGGAAGAATGAGGGGAATACGTTCTTTTTCTGAAATACGACGCGCAATGTATAAAATATTGCTGACATAATCTTGGCAATTGTTCAAAATAAGTCCATAGTTCCCAACGTTGACGTGTCCATGTACTTGATTCGTTATGATATCTTTTGTTGATTTTGTAAATGTGCTTATTTTTTCTTGGACTTGATTGATGTATGTTTCATATTCTCTAACGGCTCTATCTATGATGTCGGCATCGTATTTCACATCACCATAAGTATACGATGGAAGGTTCCTTTTTCTATCAGGCCGGACGTTATCATCGCCGAAAAAGCCAAAATCGTTGCCTTCAGAATCAAAAAAGTGCCGGTGCTCAGGGAGGAGATCGGGGAGTCCTCCTTTTCCTGATTTATATGTGTTTTTATCCCATTTTTTGATCCAGTCGAGTTTGGTCGTGGAAACGGAACCGAGGCCGTCCAATGGTCTTCTCCCGATCACATAATAACGTTTTTCTTTTCTTGTTTGCTGATACGGCACTTGCAATTCGGATGCGGGGGATTCGGTTTTTCTGCATATGTCTTGCGGGAAAACCCAAGGCAGGTGGGACATGCGTTGGGGCTTGGTTCCACTTTCCACACACCGCCGTCGGCTTGGGTAGTATCGGAAAGGGCTGCAATCCGCCTTTGCCGCCTGTCCTCTTCCATTTCCCTCATGAGAGATTCAATCGTATTCATCGAGCGCCTCCTTACTGGTTATTTCGTCATAGCCGTTTTCCCTTCGCAAAAAAGATTGATGCCCGTCAGTGCCGGGGCCGTCCTTTTTTGACAACGGTCTACGATTGCTCTATCCTGTTGCGTTCGGACGTCCATCCGATCCCAACGTCACACCGAACCACGAGTACAGGCCATGAGCGATAACGTTACCGCGATCAAAGGCTTCGCCGATTTGTTTTCTCCGGACAGCGACGCTTTCACCCATATGGAAGCTGTAGCGCGGGAAACCTTTTCCCGTTACGGCTTTACCGAACTGCGCACTCCTATCCTCGAGCGGACGGAACTGTTCTGCCGGGGCATCGGGACGGAAACCGACGTGGTCCAGAAGGAAATGTATACCTTCCCCGATCGCAAGGGCCGTTCCCTGACCTTGCGCCCCGAAGCGACCGCCGGGGTTATGCGCGCGTATATCGAAAGCGGCCGGAGCGGCGACGCCGTGACCAAGCTGTTCACCATCGGACCCATGTTCCGCTACGAGCGCCCCCAGAAGGGCCGCATGAGGCAATTCCACCAGATCAACTGCGAATGCCTCGGGCCTTCCGAACCCTACGCGGACGCCGAGCTGGTCACGATGGCCATGCGTTTCCTCGAAGCGCTGGGCCTCAAGGATTTGAGCCTCCAGCTCAATTCGCTGGGTTGTCCCACATGCCGTCCCGCCTACCGCGAGACGCTGCGCAAGTGGCTCTCCGAGCTGGATGAGTCCGCCTTGTGCGAGGATTGCCGCCGCCGCATGGTGACCAACCCGCTGCGCGTGCTGGACTGCAAGGTTCCCTCGTGCAGGGAGCACACCGCCGAAGCTCCCAAGATTTTGGATCACAACTGCCCCGACTGCGCCGCGCATTTCGAGACGGTGCGCCGTCTGCTGGACGCCGAAAAGGTGCCCTACGTGATCAACCATCGGCTGGTGCGCGGGCTGGACTACTACACGCGCACCACCTTTGAAATCGTGTCCGATCAGATCGGCGCGCAGGGTACCGTGGCTGGTGGCGGGCGTTACGACGGCCTCGTCGAACAGCTCGGCGGCCCCAACGTTTCCGGCCTCGGTTTCGCTTGCGGCATGGAGCGCCTCGCGCTGCTGCTTCCCCAGCCGGAAGCGGGAGCCGCTCGCCCAGATTTCTTCACGGTCGTGCTGACCGACGTTGCCCGCGACGCCGCCTATGCGTTGACGCAGGCCCTGCGCGATGCGGGTTTCCGTGGCGAGATGGGCTTTTCCTCCCGCAGCATCAAGAGCGCCATGCGTCAGGCCGGAAAGTCCGGCGCGCGTTTCTGCCTCCTCATTGGTGAAGACGAGCTCGCCGCCCAGACGGTCATGCTCAAAAATATGGACAGCGGCGAACAGTCTTCCGTGGCGTTTGCCGACGTTGTGGCCCGGCTTCAGAAATAGCTTGTAAAGGAATGTTTGGTATGAGCGAAGAACAGAAGGAATTGTCGGTCGCCTGCCAGTCGCTCGGCGACTGGACGCGCACCCACACGTGCGGTGAGCTGACCGGGGCCGACAACGGGGCGGAAGTCTGCCTCATGGGCTGGGTGCAGTACCGGCGTGACCACGGCGGCCTGATTTTTGTGGACCTGCGCGACCGTTTCGGCCTGACGCAGATCGTGTTCAGCCCCGAGTACGCCCCCGAGGCCCACGAACAGGCTGGCGCGCTGCGTTCGGAATACGTGCTTGCCATGAAGGGCAAGGTACGCCCCCGTCCCGAGGGCATGGTCAACCCCAACCTCAAGACCGGTGAAGTGGAAGTCGTGGTCAGCGAATGGAAGCTGCTGAACACGTCCAAGACCCCGCCCTTCCAGATTGAGGACCGCGTGGAAGCGGGCGAAAACCTTCGCCTCCAGTGGCGCTATCTCGACCTGCGCCGCCCGCGCATGGCCCGCAACCTCGCGCTGCGCAGCCGTACCGCCATGGCCATCCGCAACGAGCTGGCCTCGCAGGGCTTCCTTGAAGTGGAAACGCCCATCCTCACCAAGTCGACCCCCGAAGGCGCGCGCGACTATCTCGTTCCTTCGCGTCTGAACCACGGCCAGTTCTACGCGTTGCCGCAGTCGCCGCAGCAGTTCAAGCAGTTCTGCATGATCGCCGGGCTCGACCGCTATTTCCAGATCGCGCGCTGCTTCCGCGACGAAGACCTCCGCGCCGACCGTCAGCCGGAATTCACGCAGGTCGACATCGAAATGAGCTTCGCCGACGAGAAGCAGGTCATGGACATGGCCGAAGGCCTCATGATCCGCGTGTTCAAGGAAGCGCTCGGCGCGGACATTCCCGCTCCGTTCCCCCGCATGACGTGGGACGAGGCCATGTCCCGCTACGGTGTGGACAAGCCCGACACCCGTTTCGGCCTTGAGCTTCAGGATGTGACCTCCATCGTCAGCAACTCCGGCTTCAAGCTGTTCGCCTCCGCCAAGCTGGTGAAGGCCATGCGCGTGCCCGGCGGCGAAAGCCTGACCCGCAAGGAGATCGACGAACTCACCGAGTTTGTGAAGATCTACGGCGCGCAGGGGCTCGCGTGGATCAAGATCCGCGAAAACGAATGGCAGTCGCCCATCGCCAAGTTCCTGTCCGATGAGGAACGCGCCAGCCTCACCGAAGCCCTCGGCCTTTCCGTGGGCGACATCGTGTTCTTCCAGGCGGGCGAGCCCGGCATGGTGAACGCCGCGCTCGGCAACCTCCGCGTGCACCTCGGCGAAAAGCTCGGCCTGATCCCCGAAAACGCTTGGAATTTCCTGTGGGTGACGGACTTCCCGCTGTACGAGTACAGCGAGGAGGAAAACCGCTATGTGGCTTGCCACCATCCCTTCACCGCGCCCAAGGACGGCGATCTGGAGAAGATGGTGTCCGAGCCCGCCGCCACCAAGGCCCGCGCCTATGACATGGTGCTGAACGGCAACGAAGTGGGCGGCGGTTCCATCCGTATCCACGAAGCGGCCGTACAGCGCAAGATGTTTGAAGCTCTCGGCTTTTCCAAGGAATCTTACGAATCCCAGTTCGGCTATTTCATTCAGGCGCTCGAGCATGGGGCCCCGCCGCATGGCGGCATCGCCTTCGGTTTGGATCGCCTGATCATGCTGATGTCCGATTCGCCGTCCATCCGCGACGTCATCGCCTTCCCCAAGACCCAGAAGGCTACCTGCCTCATGACCAACGCGCCCGATATCGTGTCCGCGAAGCAGCTTCGTGAGCTTGGCCTGCGTCTTCGTGAGGAAGCGAAGGACAAGAAGGAAGAGAAGTAAGTATTGGGGAGGGGAAGGGGAACCTTTCTTCAGAAAGGTTCCCCTTCCCCCCTCCAATCTTACTCTCCGTCCCCTTTTTCTCGCTCCCAATCACTCTTCAGCTGGCCGCAGGCGGCTTTGATGTCCTGCCCCTTGCTTTTGCGGAGGATGGCGGTGACGCCTTTGGACCAGAGGATTTTTTCGAACGCGAGGATGTCCGCCTCGGCGGGAGCCTTGTAGAGCTGAGTCTCCGAGGGGTTGTAGGCGATGAGGTTGAGCTTGCCCTTGACCCGGGAAACGAGCCTGGCGAGCTCGCGGGCGTGCTCGGGCTGATCGTTCACGCCGCCGAGCAGGAGATACTCGAAGGTGATGTGCTCGCGCGTCTTGAGCGGATAGCTTTCCAGCGTCGCCATGAGATCGTCGAGATGCCAGTTCGCGGCTTTGGGCATGATCTTGGCGCGGAGATCCTGATTGGGCGCGTGAAGCGAGACGGCAAGGAAGGCGAGGCCGCTGTCGCCGAGTTCGCGCAGGCCCGCCTTGATGCCGCAGGTCGAAACGGTAATGCGGCGGGGGGAGAAATCCATTCCCTTGTCGTGGTTCAGCATCTCAAGGGCGCGGGTGGTTTCGCGCAGGTTGAGCAGAGGCTCGCCCATGCCCATGAAGACGAGGTTGCGGATAATGGGGTGGTCGATGCGGTTGTCGCCGAGCCGCATACGGGCCACGAGAACCTGGCTCAGGATTTCCCCGGCGGTCATGTTGCGGATAAAGCCCATCGTGCCCGTGCTGCAAAACGTGCAGCCCATCGCGCAGCCGATTTGCGAAGACACGCACTGGGCGATCCGGACGGAACCGTCCTGCCCCGTGCTCGGGAGGATGACCGTCTCCACCAACGCGCCGTCCCGCAGCCGAAGCAACAGTTTTTCCGTGCCGTCGCATGAGGTCTGCACCGTCACGATCTCGGGAAGCACGATTTCCGCGACTTCCGCAAGCTTGGCGCGGAGCTGCTTGGAAACGTCGGTCATGGCGTCGAATGAGGTAGCGTGCTTTTGCCAGATCCACTGCCAGACTTGCGCGGCCCGGAATTTAGGCTGGCCGAGATCCTCCACGATGAAGCGTTCAAGCTCGGGGAACGTCAGATTCAGAATGTCTATCATGCGCGTTGCGTTGCTCTGCGGATAAGGTGAATAAAAAGCTCGGGAACAGCCCGGATCGCTATGCCGCCCCGACGGTATGCCGAAAGCGGTACTCATTCCGGCCTGTGCCGGATAGGGCGGGAACTCCGCCTCAAGCCGCATATCCTTTTTTCGAATCTTGGGAAAGTCGGCAACAGGGATTCGATAAACGCGAAAGCCTTTGAAGTGGAGAGGGGAGGGCGCGAGCCGCGTGGACAGGTTTGGGGAGGGGGAGGAGAAACGTGGGGCCCCTTCTTTAAGTTTCTCCTCCCCCTCCCCAATCTCAACCAATCATCAATCTGAATCGAACTACTTCAGCTTTGCCGCATAATTCTTGACGAAAGCGATGGCGGAATCGCGGTCGGTGACCTCTCCGGCGACCTGCGCCTTGAGAAGGGCTTCGCGGATGGTGCCCACGGCGGGTCCGGGAGGCAGGCTGGTGTACTCCATGATTTCGTTGCCGTTGAGGAGCGGTTCAAGCAACAGCTCGTCCGTCTCGGCGCGGGTGAGGTACTTGGAATTATGGTTGAAGTAGGTGTAGCTGCCGTCGCGGGCCTCGATATCGGCGCGGCACATGGCGATCAGGCGCTCGGTTTCGGGCAGGGCCTTGAAACGGCGGATGCCGCGGTCCGTCAGCATGAAGTGGAACATCATGTGATGCCGCACGAGATGGCAGATAAGGTCAATGTCCTCGGACGTGAAGTGCAGGCGGCGCAGGATTTTGCGGGTTACGCCGGCACCCACGCGGTGGTGCTGGTAGAATGTCCAGCGGCCGTTGAGGTGTTCGGCGGTGTAGAGCTTGCCCACATCGTGGAACATGGTGGCGAGGGTGCCGTACCAGTCCATGCTGAACCCTTCTTCGGGGTAGCGCTTCATGCACTCGATGGTGTGGTCAAACACGCTTTCGATGTCCCCGTCGTCGTTGCGCTCTTGCTTAATGCAGGACAGGGCGGCGATTTCGGGCATGAGGCCGTGCAGAAGCTGGGCTTCAAAGAGGAGCTGCACGAACTTCCACATGGATTCGGCGGCGACCTTGCGCCATTCTTCCATGATTTCGCGGGCGGGCACGTAGTCGAGGATACGGTTGGCGGACTGGATGATGCTCACCCACGTGTGCGGGTTGACGGGCAAATCGAAGTTCGCCGCGTAGCGCAGGGCACGGATGGCGAGCAGGTAGTTCTTGGCGAGCGTCTTGCTCGGCAGGCCGACCAGCTTGACGCTTCCGGCCTTGTCGAAGTCTTCGAACTCCTTAGCTTCGGGGTCGTTGGTGTTGGAGCTTTTGAGCTGGCCCTTGAGCTGGAGTTCGGCGAGGAGGCGCGCAAGGCGCGGCGTGATGCGGAGCTGGCTCATTTCCGGATGGGAGGCGTCCTCAACATCCGTACTATAGAAACGCAGGGTGACGCCGTTTTCCTGAAGCATGGCCATAGCGCCTTCTTCAGTGTAGGGGACGGCGTTGGGGAAAATTTTGAAGAGGGTTTCCGTATCGCAGGCACAGGCGATGTCCACGTCGAATACGCCGGTTTTTTCGAAGATCAGGCCCTGCAGCGGCGCATTGATGGCATAGGCGTCGTAGCCGTTGCGCATGATGGCCTTGCAGAGCGTGGTCCCGGTCTTGATTTTATCCATGAGGGTGGCTTGATCCATGAACTGTTCTCCTGTCTGTCGGATAGCGGCATAATGCCCATACAAGGGCGGTTTCCGTTGAAAAGCCGTCCGTCCCGTGGGCATCAGTATACTCTTTAAGTAGGGTTTTTGTCAGCCCCAAAGTCACAGTCGGACGCGGAAAAGTCAAGCTCTCTTCCGGAGATACCCTTCCCAGAAGGAGGGCCAGAGGCGCAGCAGCTCGCGCAGGGCCTTGGCCCTGTGGCTGCGGCTCATTTTTTCTTCCGGGGACATTTCGGCGGCGGTGAGGCCCAGCTCGGGATCGAGGAAAACGGGATCGTAGCCGAAGCCGTTTTTGCCGCGCGGGGAGCAGGCGACGCTGCCTTCCCAGGTGCCGGGGGCGATGAGGGTTTCGCCTTCGGGCGTACAGACGGCGACGACGGTGCGGAAGCGCGCCGAACGGTTCCACAGCCGCACGGACGACAGGGCCGCGAGGAGCTTCATCGTATTGCGTTCGTCCTTGGTGGCGCCGGGCAGATCCGGCATGTCCTCGCTGTAGCGGGCGGAGTACACGCCGGGTGCGCCGTTGAGGGCATCCACTTCGAGCCCGGAATCGTCGGCAATGGCGACAAGGCCGGTGCGCTTGGAAACTTCGCGGGCCTTGAGCAGGGCGTTTTCTTCAAAAGTGGTGCCCGTTTCCTCCACTTCGGGAAGATCGGGGAAGGCGTCCAGTCCGACGACGCGCAGGCCGAAGGCGCGCAGCGGCTCCGCCAGTTCGCGGACTTTGCCCTGGTTGCGTGTGGCGAGGACGATGGTAACGGGTTCCGTATCGTGAGGCTGTTCGCTCATGGTCTGCTCCTTGCGCATTGCCGCTATATTGCGTACCACCAACGGGTCGTGCGGCGAACTCTCGCGCCGCGCAGTTTGCCGCCAATCCTATGCTCCGTCAACAGGTTGGGCGTTGCTTTTCGGGAAAGGGCGGGAACCCTGCCGTGGAATATTCCTTCGTCCGGCCCCGCCCGCAAATCGTTTCCTGACGCGAAGCCGCGCTGGAGCCTTCCGGCTGAGAGAAAAACATCCCATTGCCGCCCGCTCAAAGGGAATGATAAGAAGAGGCATGGGATTCTTTCCCGGTAATGGGAAAAACGTTTATTAAGGTTGAGGTCGGAACCTCCCCTTTTATATGAGTGCGTTTTGCTGTTTTTGAAGCCATACGACATCCCGCTGCTGTGCGGCAGCGTTGTCCTAGAATGAGGTGCGTCATGTCCGTTTCCCTGCGTTGTTATTCCACAAGCCTCGGCTGCCCGAAGAACCGGGTGGACACAGAGCGTCTTCTTGGTTCCCTTGGGGTGGCGCTGGTTCCTGTCGAGTCGCCGGATGAGGCCGAGCTTGTTTTCATCAATACCTGTGCCTTCATCCAGCCCGCCACGGAGGAATCCGTGCGGACGATTGCGCAGGCCATCGCCGACATCGAGGAGCTGCCCAAGCGTCCGCTGCTGGCGGTCGCCGGGTGTCTCGTGGGGCGTTACCACGCGGAAGATCTGGCACCTGAGCTGCCCGAAGTGGATCTCTGGCTGGACAACAGCGATCTGGAGGCGTGGCCCGCCATGCTCGCGCGCAAGCTCGGCCTTCCCGAACCCACGGTTCCGGGCCGTATCCTGAGCACCGGGCCGTCTTACGCATGGCTCAAGATCAGCGACGGCTGCCGCCATGCCTGTTCGTTCTGCGCCATCCCCAATATCCGGGGCGGGCACCGCTCCCACTGCAAGGACATGATCGTCCGCGAGGCCCGCGCCCTGCTGGATCAGGGGGTCAAGGAACTGAATCTCGTGGCGCAGGATCTCACGGAATGGGGGTGTGATCTCGACGGCAAGCAGGATCTCCGTACTCTGCTCGACGGCCTCCTGCCGTTGCCGGGCCTCGAACGCCTGCGCCTCATGTATCTTTACCCCGCCGGAATGACGCACGAAATGCTCAAGTATCTGCGCGAGGCGGGCAAGCCGTTCGTACCGTACTTTGACGTCCCTGTGCAGCATTCCCATCCGGACGTCCTGTCCCGCATGGGCCGCCCCTTTGCGCGCAACCCCCGCGAGGCCATTGACCGCATCCGCAACGTATTCCCTGAAGCCGCCCTGCGCACGAGCATCATGGTCGGGTTCCCCGGTGAAACGGAGGAGCATTTTGAACATCTGCGCGAGTTCATCGAAGAGGTGCGTTTCCAGCATCTCGGGGTGTTCGCCTATCGCGCCGAAGAAGGGACGCCCGCCGCCGCCATGCCCGATCAGGTCGAAGACCGCGTGAAGGAATGGCGCCGCGATTTGCTCATGGAAGCGCAGGCCGACATCAGCGCCGAGTGGCTTTCCCGGTTTGAAGGTGACCGCCTGTCTATCCTCGTGGATGCGCCCCATCCGGAGTGGCCCGGCCTGCACACCGGGCGGGCGTGGTTTCAAGCTCCCGAAATCGACGGTATGGTTTACATCAGCGGCCCCGGCGTCGAGCCCGGCGCGCTCGTTGATGCCGACATCGTCGAGTGCCGCGACTACGATCTGGTTGCGCTTGCGTAGTTGGGGAGGAAAGGATTTGAAGATTGGGGAAGGGGAGGGGCCCCTTTTGAAAAAAGGGGCCCCTCCCCTTCCCCAAACCCCATTCCCTCCCCCCTAAAACTTTCGTAAGGGTAAATGGTGTGAAGGGCGGCGCGAAAGGCTGGAGCTTGGCAGGCGTCTCCCGGCAGAAAGTGAAAGAGAAAAAGAAGCGGCCCGGGAAATAATTCCGGGCCGTTTTTGTTTTTGAGAAAGGAAGATCCGAAGAAGAACTTGTCGCAAACGGAAAAGCCGCCATGTAGGATTCGATAAAGTCGAAAGTCTTGGGAGGGGAAAGGGGAAGCCCTTCTTCAGAAGGGGTCCCCTTCCCCCTCCAATCTCATTCTTCTTCCACAACCTCAAACCCGGCTTCAGCGATCTGCGCGGAGGTGACGGCGCCTGCCCTGAGGAGGCGGAGCCTGCCGTCTTCCATGCGTTCGACGAGTGTGGAGGGCAAGCCTCCTGCGGGAACGGGCGGCTCATCAAGGATGCCCATGACCGAAGCGATCAGCTCTTCGTCGAGCTGATTGACGCTGACGACGGCGGGATTGCCGCTGATGTTCGCGCTGCTGGAGGTGATGGGTTCGCCTACGGCCTGCGCAAGCGCGCGGGCTACGGGGTGAGAGGACAGGCGCACGGCCACGCGTCCCGTGCCCCCGGTGAGGATGTCCGGGACGCGGAGGCGTGCCGGGAAGATGACCGAAAGCGGACCGGGCCAGAAGCGTTTCAGGAGCGGCATGAGCTCGTCGTGGACCTTGGCGATCATATCAAGCTGTTCCCAGTCACCCAGAATCAAGGGCAGAGGACGGACAGTGGAGCGGTGCTTGGCCCGGTAAACGCGCGCGGTGGCGTCGGCGTCGAGGGCGCGGCTCCCGAGCGCGAAAAAGGTTTCCGTCGGGAAGATGACGGGATGCCCATCAAGCATGAGCTCCACCGCGCGTTTAAAGTCGACGTAGGGCGGCGTGTTGACGCCGCTAGCCTGTGAAGATGCCATATGCTTGCCTCCCGGACCTGCCGATGTTAGGTGAAGGCTCTCTTTTCAGAGCTTGTGAGGCTACGGGCCCGAAGCCCGCAACATGCATTCTATCCCCGCAACAACAGGGCATCATGACTTTAAAACCATTGCGAATCGTTGCCGTGGGGCGTTTGAAGACGCCCTTCTGGAAGGCGGCCGCCGAGCATTACGTTGAGCGGCTCGTCCGCTGGCGGGCGTTCACCGAGTCCATTATCAAGGACGGTGATCCTTCCTTGCCTATTGTTGACCGTAATGCTTTGGAAGGCAAGGGGATTCTATCCGCCCTTTCCGCCTCCGACATTCCCGTCGTGCTTGACGAACGGGGGAAGACCTTTACCTCCCGGCAATTCTCCGTTTTTCTGGAGCGGCTTTCCGAGAACGCCAGCCGCCGCCCCTGTTTTATCATCGGCGGGGCCTTTGGGCTTGACGATTCCGTAAAGCAGGCGGCTAGCCATTTGATCGCCCTTGGCCCCCTTACTATGACGCATGAGCTTGCCCGCGTCGTACTTTTTGAGCAGTTGTACCGTGCCGAGTCGTTAACGCGCGGGCTGCCGTATCATCATTGATGGAGTTGGGGTGGAAATGAAGATTGGAGGGGGGAGGGGAAACTTTCTCCAGAAAGTTTCCCCTCCCCCCTCCAAACCTCCCCCTTCCTCTTCAAAGACTTTCGTAAGTGGGGCGGATGATGGTTGCGGTGATGCGGCATGTCGAGGTTTGTTGAAAGTTCCCCGGTAGCGCATTCTTGGATTTTTTGTATTAATTACAAAAATTGAGCGTGTCACCGTGACCTCGAACGGGGGACTCCCGACGAAGACAAGACGGCGGACGCAAAAGGGTTCCGTGTCCAGCGCAAGCTGGATGCGGAACCCTTTTGCGTCCGCCGTTATGCCGGGGTCTGGGGGGCGGCTCGCCCCCCAGCGGGTGCAGGGCGGAGCCCTGCCCGCCGGAGGCATTTCCCCTTAGATGACCTTGTTCAGCGCATACTCCAGAATCCCTTCGGCTCCGGCTTCGCGGAGCTGGGGGATGAGGTCGCGGACGATGCCGGTGCTGACCACGGTTTCAAGAGAGAGCCATTCGCCGTTCTGAAGCGGGGCGACGGTGGGGGAATTCAGGGAGGGCAGCAGGGCGAGGACGGCGTCCAGCTTGGCGGCGGGGGCGTTCATCTTGAGGCAGACGAGCGACTCGGCACGCAGTGCGCCCTGGAGGAGCAGATCGATCTGCTCGATCTTGCGGCGCTTTTCCGGGTCCTGCATGGCGGCGGCGTTGGCGATGAGCACCGTGTTCGTCACCAGCACTTCGTCGATGACGCGGAGATCATGGGCGCGGATGGTGGTTTCCGTCTCCGTCACTTCCACGATGGCGTCGGCGAGGCCTTCCACAACCTTGGCTTCGGTCGCGCCCCACGAATAGTTGATGTTGACCGGGATGTTGCGTTCCTTGAAATATTCGGTGCACACGCCCATGAGTTCGGTGGCGATACGCTTGCCCGCGAGGTCTTCGGGCTTCTGGTAGGGGGAGTCGTCGGCGACGGCGAGCACCCAGCGGGCGGGCTTGTTGGAAACCTTGGAGTAGATGAGGTCGGAAACCACCACCACGTCGGCCTTGGTTTCCTTCACCCAATCCTTGCCGGTCAGGCCGAGATCAAGCACGCCGTCCTGAATGTAGAGGGGAATTTCCTGCACGCGGCAGAGGCGGGCCGTGATCTCGGGATCGTTGATGTCGGGGAAATAGTTGCGGGGATGCTTGCGCACTTTCCAACCGGCACGGTCGAAGAGATCGATGGTCGGGTCTTCCAGAGAGCCTTTGGGCAGGCCGAGCTTGAGAATGGGATTAGCCATTGTACACCTCTTTGGGATCAAATACGAGTTCGGAACAGCGGGAAACCTTACCGTCGCGGAGTTCACGCGAGAAGCAGCTTCTGTACCCTTCATGGCAGGCTGCCCCGCCGATCTGTTCGATGAGCAGCACGACGGCGTCGCCGTCGCAATCAAGCCGGATGGACTTCACCTTCTGCACATGCCCCGACGTGCCGCCTTTATGCCACAGGCACTTGCGGCTGCGGCTGTAATAATGGGCTTCGCCCGTTTCGAGGGTCTTTTCCCATGCTTCGGGGTTCATCCACGCCAGCATGAGAACATCAAGGGTTTCCGCATCCTGCGCGACGGCGGCGATGAGGCCCCCAGACTTGCTGAAGTCCGGCGCAAAGGCAAGTGACGATTCCATGAAGTCTCCTTGTACGTATGTTTTTCAAACGCAAAACGCCACGGACTCCGAGGAGGCCGTGGCGCTTACGTACGCTTGCATTAATGAAGCAGGTCGCAATCGTTGAGTATCTTGATCAGCTTTTCAAGGTTGTCCGGCATAAGCGGAACCATAGGCAGACGGAACTCGAGAGCAAGGCCGCGCATCATGCACACGGCGGTCTTGACCGGGATCGGGTTGGTTTCAAGGAACATGGCCCGGTTGATGGGCATGAGCTTGAAGTGCAGGCGTCTGGCTTCGTCCATATCCCCGGCGAGGGTGGCCTTGCAGAGGTCGGCCATCAGCTTGGGCGCGACGTTCGCGGTCACGGAGATGACGCCGCAGCCGCCCACGGCGATGTGGGGCAGCACGGTGAAGTCGTCGCCGGAGAGGATCTGGAAACCTTCGGGGCACTGTTCCACGAGGTCGGATACATGGATGAGATCCGCGGTGGCTTCCTTGATGCCCACGACATCGGGCACGTCACGGGCGATGCGGGCCACGGTGGGGGGCAGCATGTTGCAGCCGGTGCGGCCGGGCACGTTGTACAGGATGACGGGCATGGACACTTCGGAACAGATGGTCTTGAAGTGCTGGTACAGGCCTTCCTGCGTGGGCTTGTTGTAATAGGGGGTGATGTGCAGGGCGGCGTCCGCCCCGACATTTTTGGCGAACTGGGTCAGAGGGATGGCTTCGCGGGTGTTGTTGGAGCCCGCGCCGGCGATGACGGGAACGCGTTTGTTGACCTGCTCGACGCAGATGCGGATAGCGGCTTCATGCTCGTCGTGGGTCATCGTGGCGGATTCGCCGGTGGTGCCGCAGGGCACGAGGCCGTCGATGCCCTGTTCGATCTGCCATTCGATGAATTCACGGTAAGCTTCCTCATCGATCTTGCCGTTCTTGAACGGCGTCACCAGTGCGGTGAAAGCTCCGTGGAAACGTCCGGTAGTCATAACAATCCCCTTTCGGTACGGTGATGGGTCTGAACGTATCGTAAAGCACGGAGGCAGTAAAGCGGACGGCGGCAAAAAGCGCCGTTCCGGGTTCCGTGCGCCCAACAGTTTTGTTTTACGGTTTTTCCGCACAGCCGCCGTTCCAATATGCATTCGCGCTCTTGAAACGGCCTTCCGAGCGGCCTCCCCACGGTTGAAAAAAGGGAAGGAAAGGCGATGCGCCTTGAGAAGGGAGGGAAACCGTTCGCGGGAGGGTTCCCTCTCCCAAAGTTTTTACAGCAACAGCATTTCGTCCAGCGAAGCCCCGGAGGGTACAGTGGGGTACACGTTTTCGTCGCGCTCGACGATGACGTCGATGATGGCCGTGTTCGGGCTGGCAAACGCGGTGCGGAGCGTGGATTCAAGATCTTTCAGCTTGGCGACGCGGTAGCCTTCGGCCCCATAGGCTTCGGCGAGCTTCACGAAGTCCGGCTGATCCGGGATGTCCACGGCGTTGAGGCGGCCTCCGTAGAAAAGATCCTGGAGCTGGCGGACCATGCCCAGACAGCCGTTGTTCAGGAGCAGTACCTTGACCGGCAGCTTGTTGCTGACGGCGGTGATGAGTTCCTGAAGGTTCATCTGGAACGAGCCGTCGCCGGACACGTCGATGACGAGCTTGTTGGGATAGGCGAACTGCGCGCCGATGGCGGCGGGGAAGCCGTAGCCCATGGTCCCGAGGCCGCCCGAGGTGAGCAGGGTGCGCGGTTCCGTGAAGTTGTAGAGCTGCGCGGCCCACATCTGGTGCTGGCCCACTTCCGTGGTCAGGATGGCCTTGCCTTCCGTGATTTTGTCCACGGCCTTGATGACTTCCTGCGGCTTGATCGTCGTTTCGCCCGGCGTCCAGGTAATGGGCTGTTCCTGCTTCCATTCGTCAAGCTGGCCCTGCCATGCGGCGAAGCGTTCCTTCCAGGGGAGCGGTTCGCGGGCGGCGAGGTGTTCGCGGATGGCGACCAGCGAATTGCGGCAGTCGCCCACCACGGGGATACGCACGTTGACGTTCTTGTGGATGGACGTGGGGTCGATGTCGATATGGACGATGGTGGCCTTGGGCGCAAAGGAGGAGAGGCGTCCGGTCACGCGGTCGTCGAAGCGCACGCCCACGGCAATCAGGAGGTCGGCGTTGCTGACGGCTTTGTTGGCGGCATAGGTCCCGTGCATGCCGAGCATACCGAGCCACTGCGGGTGATCGCAGGGGAACGCGCCGAGGCCCATCAGGGAACAGGTCACCGGGATGCTCAGGTTCTTGGCGAGATTGCGGAACTCTTCGCTGGCGTTGGACATGATCACGCCGCCGCCGCCGAACAGCAGGGGGCGCTCCGCATTGTAGAGCGCGTCCACGACCTTGCGGATCTGGGCGTAATTGGGGCGGTAGGTCGGGTTGTAGCTGCGCAGGCTCACGTCTTCGGGCCAGACGAATTCGGCCGAACCCTGAAGCACGTTCTTGGGCAGGTCCACAAGCACGGGGCCGGGACGCCCGGAACGGGCCAGATAGAAGGCCTGCCGTACGACCTTGGCGAGCTCCTTCACGTCCTTCACCACATAGTTGTGTTTGGTGCAGGGGCGTGTGATGCCCGCAATGTCCACCTCCTGGAACGCGTCGTTGCCGATGAGGCCGGTGGGTACCTGCCCGGTGAAAATCACCATCGGGATGGAATCGCAATACGCGGTCGCGATGCCGGTCACCGTGTTGGTGGCTCCGGGGCCGGATGTGGCCATGCAGACGCCGACCTTGCCCGTAGCGCGGGCGTATCCGTCGGCGGCGTGAACGGCGGCCTGCTCGTGACGTACCAGAACGTGGCGTAGCTGTTCGCCGTACTGGGGCAGTTCATCATAGATGTCCAGTACGGACCCCCCGGGATACCCGAAGATGATGTTGACGCCTTCGCGAATCAGACACTCGATGAGAATTCTGGCACCGTTCAACTGCATTGAAGAACACTCCGTTCGGTACAAGGTGAAAAGAACACTCCGTCTGTTGTGTATAGCCGTGAGACAGTTGGAGGTCTAGCCCTTTTGCCGGGCTTTCCTCCTTTTTTCTCTCCGGTTTTCGGGCCTTGGCTCATAAGGAGGCGATTTCCCGTGGAGAGGGATGGCCTTATGTTGCTTTGGCGCGCCGTGAGGAGGGCTCCCCGCCTTTTCTTCAATATTTTTGGGGGACACACATTTTAACAAGTTTCCCCGTGTATTAGCGTTGAGGCGTATTCCGGGCACAGAGGCAGACGACTTCGCCTTCCGTTGTAATGGTGTCCACGGATAGCCCGGCGGTTTTGCAAAGGGCTGTAAGGTTGGCGATGCGGATCGGGAGGCCGTGGAGCGACAAGCCCGTGCCCATACGGAGAGCGGGCTGCCAGAGGAACAGCGTGCCGTTGTCAGCGAGGCGGCGGCTCAGCCAGCGGACGGCGTTGAGAGGCTTCTCCACTTCATCCAGAGGCTTGGTAACGGCGATGATGTCGAACCGGGAAACGATGTCGGCATCGCGGTAGTCCGCATTGTAGGCGGAACGCAGGAACGCTTTTTTGAGCAACCGCATGAACGCGTCGCCGGATTCGATGGCCGAAAGTTCCCAGCCGGGCCGCGCGGCGTGAAAGGCTTCCAGAAAACCGCCGTCCCCCGCTTCGAAGTGCAGCAGCGTTCCCGTTTCCGGCAGGCGCAGGAGCGTCTCCAATTGTTTGGCGGCCTGCTGCGGATGATCCGCGGCGGACAATCTGGCGGCCGCTTTTTCGTCCAGGGCCGCGGCGTATCGGGCCAGTGCCCCGAACCGTGCCTTTATGCCGGACAGAATGGACTCATGGAGACTTGTTTTCTTGCGGTTGTTCACGAAGGCGGCGGGCCCGGAGCAGGTTCCGGACAGGGCCCTTCCGGAAGACGCGAGGCAAACGGCGTGTATCGTAGGGTGAGGCATGTGTTTTCCTTTGTTGATGTTCCGTGGAGGACGCGAGGTCCGCGGCAGCGCTTTTCCGTCTGAGGCGGCAGGCTGCACACTCGCAAAAGCATGGAACGTGCCATTTGCCCTTTCTGGAAAAGGAAGACGCGTACTTCCTTATTATCAAAGAGCTTTCAGCATGAAGGAGAAGATCGCGCCGCGTTGCGGCAGAGCCCGTTTCGGTCTGGGGGCATTACGGAATGCAACCGTACCCGTGCGGAATGCAATCCCTGCCATAACCAACGAAGGCCGATGCGCTAACACCGGCCTTCGTTGGTTATGGGGAACCGTTACGGGCATCCCATGTTTTTCGGGAAGAAAGGAGCCTTTCAGAACTAGTCGAATTTTTTATTGTTATACAAAAGATATTTGGAAACGTTGTAGAAGTCCTGTGCGTACTGGCGCATGTGGGCGGCGCGTTCGGGGTCCGTGTTGAGCAGATCCTCCAGTACGGGGGCGTCCATTTTATACATGTGTTCGTCGGTTTCGCGGATATAGCAATAGCCGTTTTCCACAAGCCGCACCGTGGATTCGGTTTCCCCGCCGAGGAACTGCATTTCATCCCGCTTGGTATCCGGATCGAGGAGGTTCCGCCCCATCGCGTTGTAGCGGTAGGGGATTCCGGCGAGGGACGCCAGCGTGGGGAAGATGTCCGGCTGGCCGCACGGGCGGCCGTCGACGCCGGGCTGCAGTTTGCCCGCAGCGACGAGGCCGGGCGCGTAGATGAGCATGGGCGTATGGTTGCTCTGGAGGCGGCAGGCCAGATAGCCGGGGGACATGTTCAGGGACGTGTCGTTCAGGCCGTGATCGCCGAAAATGGCGAACACGGTGTTGTCGAACCAGGGCTGCTGCCGGGCGATTTTGAAGAACTCGCCGAGCGAGTGGTCGGAGAAGCGGAGCGAGTTGTATTCGTCCGCGCCGGTGAAACCGTAGTTTTTGAGGATGGCTTCGGACGGCTGTTTGATCTGGAATCCCGCGTTGTCTTCGGGGATGGTGTAGGGGCGGTGGAACCCCGCCGTCTGGATGACCGCTACGAACGGCTTCGGGGATTTCGTGAGCGCGGCGGCCGCCTCGCGGAACAGATCGAGATCGGAAAGGCCCCACACGTCGGTATTGGGCGCTTTCCACGAGCCTTCCTCAAGCAGGTGCAGCCCTTCGATGTTGTGGGAGAGGAAGCCCCGGATGTTGGCCCAGCTCGCGCTGCCGCCGATCATGTAATATTTGCTGTAGCCTTTGAACTCATTCATCATCAGCGCCTGATCCACCAGTGCCTGATTGCGGGAACTGGTGCCGCCGGAGCGGTTCACGTCGGGGATGCCGGTCATGGTGGTGAAGATGGCGCGGGCGGTGGTGCGCGTCGGTGCGAAGAACAGCGGATAATACAGCGAATCCTTGGAGAGGGCCATCAGGTTCGGCGTGGTGTCCTCGGGAATGCCGGTCAGGTTGGGCGAGAAGGACGTGCGCGGCCATGTCATGGACTCCATGATGATGACCACCACATTCAGCGGCTTTTCCTGCCGTTCCGCCGGGGTGCCGGGCACCGTGCGCATGAAGTCGAGCTTTTGCGGATCGGGGTTGGGTACGCGGAGCCATGCCGCGACGCGGGGGTAGCTTTCCCGGGTGGCTTCGATGTCCGGGCGGGTCCCCCGCGCGGCGTTGACCGTATCGAAGAGGTTCTGGATGGGGTTCAGGGCGAGGATGGAGATGTTTTTGTCCACGCTGAAAAAGGCGTTGCTCCAACGCAGCGGGAAGAGGTTGGAGCTGATCTGTCCGTAGCCGAGGAGGAACAGGATCACGAATGTGGCGACGCTCCATCCGGTGCGGCCTTTCCATCCGAGGCGCGGCGTGGCTTCGTGCCTGGCCAGCGTTTTGCCGAAGAACAGGGCGTACAGCGCCGTAACCACGATGAGCCCGAACGTGATCCAGACGACGGGGTAACTTTCCCAGACCATCGTCCCGGCGATGTCCGGGTCGCCGAGCAGTTCGAACAGGCTCGCGTCCACGCGGGTGTGCATGTAGAAGAACCAGCCGAAATCGATGATGTACACGAGCGTGGCCGCGGCGAAAACCGCGGCGTACAGCAAGTCGATCAAGCCACGGAAGCCTCGGCTGCGGACCAGAAGGCGCTCAAGAGGCGGGATCCCGAGGATGAGCGCAATGGGGATGAGCCCGAGTACGACCATGCGAATATCGAACTTCGTACCGATGTACAGGGCGTTCAGGATGTCGGAAGCGGGGTTCCCGGCCACTTCCGGCCAGAGGATGCCGAGCATGGCTCCTCGCGCCAGCACAAGCGCCAACAGCGTGCCAATAAAAAGGACGCTGAGGGTGCGGATAAACGGGGGGAAGAAAGATGTCTTTTGCATTTTTTTTGTATAGGACGAGCGCGTGAGAATGTGAAGCACCTAGAAAAGGTGGGAAAGCGCACGGGGCGAGGTGCGTTGTCCCGCCCGGAATGATAGGGCGGATAAACTTTAAAAGAGTGGAGATGCATTGGGGAAGGGGATTTTTTTTGAGGAAAAGCTTTCCTCCCTTCCCTCAATTGGCCAGCGCGGAGTCCATCTCCCTTTTCCAATGCTGGTCATGCCTATCGGCTCATTACAGTCTTTTCCGGCATCAATGGCCTTTGAAATACGGCAACGTAAAGAGGAAATGTTCCAGGTGGACTATCGCTTTTTCAAGAGGCGGAACCAATTCCGGTCGCCGATGAGCAGGGAGGCGGCGTACACGGCTGCCCCGGCTGGTATGGCAAGGGCCAGCTGCGCGATGTTCGAGGCGTACCCGGCCCAGAGGACAACGCCATAGGCGCTCCCGAAGGTCAGGGCCGTTCCGGCAAGCTGCACGGCGAGGGAGCGGAGCGGAAGCCGCAGGGAAACCCTGCGGGAGAGTCCGATCCAGAGCAGGGCCGCATTGCACCAGAGCCCCACGGAGACGCCGAGCGGCGGCCCCCATGCCCCAAAACGCAGGGTGAGGGCGTAACCCCCTGCAAGGGCGACGGCCAGAGCAACGGCGGCGGCCTTGAGCGGGAGCCCGCTTTCCAAGGCGTGGCAAGCCGCCAGCAAGGGCCGGGAAAGCGCATAGGCGGGCAAGCCGGGTGCGTAGGCGCACAGGGCAAGCGCCGTGGCGGAAACGGCTTGCGCATCAAAGGCCCCATGCCCAAGCACAACGGCGACCAGCGGCAGGGATATCGCCGCCAGGCCCGCCGCCGCAGGCAGGTTCAGGCCGAGCGACAGCAGCACCGCCCGCTGGATTTCATCCGAGAAGGAGTGGGGAGGGGCGGTCGGCAGGGAACTTGGGGAAGGGGAGAGGGAACCGTGGGGGGGCTCCCCTCTTTTGAAAAAGGGTTCTCCATCCTCAAACTCCATCCCTTCACCATCCCAAGGCTTTTGCAAGCGGGCGCCGGGTATCGCCTTGGTGTCGTTGCGGGCCGTACGGGAAGCGGAAAGAGGCGGTGGGAGATCAGCCTGTTCGGGCTTTTGGGGTTGGGAAAGGGAAAACGAGGGGATTTCGTGGAAACGGGAAGAGCGGGAAAGCCCTTCGGAGGCCGCGAGTTCCGCGAGGCGCGGCGCGGCGGCCATCCCCACGGCGGCGCCGAGCACGCCGAGAGGAAATTCCAGCAGCCGTTCGGCATAAAACAGGGAGGCCATATGGCCTTCGGGCAGGAGCGAAGCCAGAGCGGAGGCTCCGAGAAAGGCCAGTTGAGGCATGGCGGCCCCAACGATGCCTGCGGGGAGACGGCGGAAGGCCTCCGAGACTGTCCGTGCATCGGCGGGCTTTCCCCTTTTCCCCTCTTCGCGCTGGAGGATGCGGATTGCCGGTATCTGAGCCAGCCATTGCAAGATTCCCCCGCAGAGGACGCCGCAGGCGACGAGCACGCCCGGCTGCAGCGACGGGTTGAAGGCCGCCAGCAGTGCGAAGCCGATGACGCAAAGGTTGAACAGGGACGGCGTCAGCGAAGGCAGCAGGAAGCGCTGTCTGCTGTGCAGGGCCGCCATGCAGCCCGCCGCCATCATGACGCTCCAGATATACGGAGCACAGATACGGAACAGCGTAACGGCCTCTCCGAACACTTCCGGGCGCTCCTCCAAACCCGGCGCGATGGCCCGCATGATGATTCCCGCTCCCGCCATACACGCCAAAGCCAAGAACCCCGTCCATAAGGCCAGCTTGCGCGTTACCGCCAGCGCAAGCCCGCAGCCGGAACCGCCCCGCAGCCGTTCCCGCGTGCAGGCGGCGGTCAGGGAGAGGGACAGCGTGCCTTCGCCGAACAGCCGCCGGGCCATGTACGGAATCCGCAGCGCCGCCGTAAGCGCGTCCGCCGCCCCCGAACCGCCGAGCAGCCATGCAATGCTGGCATCGCGCACAAACCCTAAAAGCCGCGAAATGAGTGTCCCCACACCTACAATCAAAGTGTTTTCCGAGGAGGAAGACGAGGAGGGGGAATCCTTCTTGAAGAAGGGGTTTCCAGCTTCCCGGCCCTGTTCCAAACGCTCTTGATGCGCTGGAGGAAAACCGTTCGGCGAGCCGTGTTTCTCTGTCATAGGGAACACTCTGGATAAGGGACTGGGTAAGGGGAAAAGTCTTTGGAAGAGGAGGGGGGAAGTTTGAAGGGGGGAGGGGAAACCTTTCTCCAGAAAGGTTTCCCCTCCC
>QWCH01000642.1_pt1 | contig 61492 bp, 48 predicted proteins | sample 1972671 | NCBI WGS metagenome assembly QWCH01 (sample SAMN09866713, study PRJNA288562) | Human gut metagenome isolate term3_stool, whole genome shotgun sequencing... | isolation source: gut | host: Homo sapiens | place: USA: California
GCCGCCAGCGTTCGTCCTGAGCCAGGATCAAACTCTCAATTAAAAATTTGTATGACTCATTAGTTTTCTCAAAACTAAACGAATATCTGGTTTGCTTTTTGATTCTTTGACAAGAATCTGTGATTCTATCACGAATTTGTTTATCTTCACACTATTTAATTATCATGTTTCATTTGCTACCTTTTTTTGAAGTAGCTTGTTTATTATACTACCGTGCTTTTTCTTTGTCAAGTATTTTTTACAATTTTTTTATTTTGTTTTTACTTAACTAACCAGTAGTTTTTTTGCTGTCTTTAAGTGACAACTTCTATATATTAGCATCTAGAAAATCATCTGTCAACTGTTTTTTTATTTTTTTTGTAAAAAAATATATAGCAGCTGTTTTTTTGACAACTGTTATATATTACTATTTTCTTTTTTATCTGTCAATAACTTTTTAAAAAGTTTTTTATTTTTTTATTTTACTCTTAGTCTCTTGAGTATTGATCTCTTATCCTCTCTCTTAACTCTTCTATTTCTCTTTGTCTTTCTCCTAGTCCCTTACTTAAGTTAGGGAAGGATTTTAATATTCTCTTTTCTTCTAAGTGAGCCTTCCTTTCTTTTAAATCTTTAATCCTATTTTCAATTTCTATAAACTCTGGCTTCTTCCTTAGTTCTTCTTGTCTACTTTCTATTTGGACTGTCTTGTCGTAAACTCTTACTCCAATCTTATCGGATACTTTTTTAATGTCTCTACTAATCTTATCTATGGATTTGAATTCTTTATTCAATCCAATAAGTGTAACAATAGTAGCAATTAGATCTAGGGTCATAATTATTACTAAACTAATCCCCATGTATTTTATTAAAGCATCTGGCACAAAGTCCACAAGTTTTCTTATTAGTGGATGGACTGCTTCGTATAATAGGAAACAAAACATCCCCCATATGATAGAAAATTCTAAGCAGACGTAGCCTCCTATGTTAAATTTTCTATGGGAGTAGTCCCACCATCTCTCGTGAAATATTTTTTCAAGCAAGAAACCTGCCACGAATTCTATTAGGGTCGCTATTAACATTGAACCCAGGAACAAGACCAACTTGTTCTTCTCTGCTATGTCTGTCAAAAAATATATTACTGATATGGCACCAAAACCATATATGGGGCAGTAGGGTCCTGCCAAGAAGCCACGGTTAATAAACTTCCCCTTTGTGACTGCGTGGTAGGATACTTCTACTACCCAACCTATAAAGGCGTAGATAAAAAAATAAATTAAGTAGTCTCTCATGTCTTCCTCTTTCTAATTTTATGTAAAAAAAATATGTTAGTCTTACTAACATATTATAGACTATTAATATTTAATTTGGCTGTAATTTTTTATTATTTCTTTTCTTCCACTGACTCCTAATTTTTTGTAGACAGAAGTTAAGTTGTTCTTTATTGTTTTCTCACTAATAAATATTTCTCTCGAGATCTCCTTGTTGGTCTTGCCCAAAATTATTTCTTCTAAAAGCTTTTTCTCTCTCCTGTTGAGAGTTTTTAGTTTTTCAAACTTATAGCTCCTATTAGTCTTAGCTTCTTTTAAACTTTCTTCTATATAGATGTAGCCTCTTAGGGTCTTATCTATCCCTTCTCTTACATCATCAGCTGACGCCCAATAGCTAAGTAGTGAATAGTCTATTACAAGGGGAATATTTTTCTCGTCTATTAATCTAATCTTATCAACTTCAAGCTTCTCTAAATTCTTGTCTTCAAATATTAGGATGTCAAAGTCTTCTCCTGCGTCCTTATAAAAATCAAGGACTTCATATCCTTCTAGGATATTTTGAAGTCCCTTCATTATAATTTCACTTTTGGTCTCAATAGAAACTCTTGTCATCTCAATTCCTTTACACTTTCTCTTTCAAGAATTTGTGATGGAAGTACAAGATTTTCCGATAAGTCGCTTTCCTTCTTGTCAATTTTCTTTAGGATCTTCCTAATTGAAACTGCACCGATGTCGTAGTAAGGAATCTTTACAGTTGTAAGTTTTGGTCTATAGATATCCGAAATATAAGATCCTCCAAAGCCTGTTACGGAAATATCATCTGGAGTCTTGTAGCCATTGTCTAACAGCATGTTCATTAGGTGAATGGCAATTGTGTCATAGGATGTGAAGAAAGCTGTAACTCCTTCCTTCTTAACTGTGTCAAGAATTTTTCCTTCTTCATCTTCTATGTCCTTTGCATCACGACCTTCAACAAAAAGATTTATCTTCTTTAAGCCAGCTTCTTCCATGGCCCTGTTGTAACCTTCAACTTTTTTCTTTTCAAAAGTCCTGTCATAGTCCTTCCTTACAGCAAGGGAAGCGATATTCTTGTGTCCCTTTTCTATTAAAAGCTTAACCATTTCATAGGATGCTTTTTCGTAGTCTATTTCTGTTGAGAACTTTTCAATTTCATAGAAGTTTGAAATGATTACATATGGTATCTTACTTTCTTCAAGTTTGTATTCAAGTTTAGGATTGTGTAGGTTTGAAATTACAATAATACCTTCAACTTGTTTTTGTGCCAAGAGGTTAGCAAACTTCATTTCAGATTCAGCGTCACCATAGGAGCTTGATAAAAGTATGTCGTATTTGTACATTCTTCCAATTTCTTCAACCCCTCTCAGGATTTGTGAAATAAAATTGGATCCAATGTCTTCTACAATTACACCAATTAAATTTGATTTCTTTGTAACTAAACTTCTCGCAACTTCGTTTGGTTTATAATCCAAAACGTCAATAGCGTGTAGGACTCTTCTTCGTGCCTCAGGGCTAACAGGTTTTGAGTCATTTATTACCCTTGATACTGTAGATATGGATACATCTGCCATTTTTGCTACATCTTTAATTGTAGATGCCATAGTTTCCTCCTTATGGTACTATTATTTTTAATTTATTTTCCAAAACTTTAAAAGTCATAGGAAGTGTCGAAGCCTTCTCTCCATCAACATCAATTGTTAGATTTTCATCACTAGATATTTTTATATTTTTAGTCTTTAAGTACATTACCTTGTTATGGTCAACATGTCGTCCACCCATTAGAGAGGCAAAAAGTTCAGGAACATCAGAAATCCTGATTTCCTTAAAAATAAGTACATCCAGAAATCCATCTGAAATATCTGCCAAGGGAGCCATTTTTTTAAAGCCTCCAACTGAAGTCGAGTTTGTTATTAGAAACAAAAGTCCTTCAATAGTTCCAGTAAACTCTTCACTTTCTATATAAAAGTTTAAACTCTTTTTATATTTAAAAATTTTTTCTTCTAAAAGGACCCTTGCACCTTCAAGATAATAAGCCATGTCACCTAAAGTTGCTTTTTTCTCAGCTGAAACAGTGTAGGCAATCTCTGTAAGCATGCCACCTGCTGCAACATTAATAAAGGCTCTTTCGCCAGCAAGTCCCAGGTCAATGGTCTTAGTCTTATAATTTTTTATCATTTTATAGAAGGCATTGGGGGATGTTGGTAGTCCTTGTGCGTTGGCAAAATCATTTACCGTACCACTTTGAAGGATTCCCAAGGGAATATCCCTACCTGATAGGTACATTCCATTTACAACTTCATTTACTGTACCATCTCCACCGCTACAAATTATAAAGTCCTCTCCAGAGTAATCGTAGGCAAACCTAGTGCCATCGCCCTCTTCGTGAGTGAATAGGAGTTCAATCTCATACCTGTCCTCACTCATCAACTCTATAAGTTCTAATATTTTGCCTAACGCTGCCCCTCTGCCTGAGTTTGGGTTGGCAATAATTTTAACTCTCTTCATTTTTTCCTCTTGTCTACTTATAAAAATAAAAGGAGACGAAGAATAACTCCGTCCCTAGTTTATCTTAGAAAGACTTCTTTAACAGTCTTTGCAACTTCTCTTAAAATATAAAAATAGTCGATGGCGTTATTTGAACTAAGTGAAATAGTTTTAGCTGTATCAGAAATAACATCTGATATATTCATAACTGTATTTGACACTCTAAAAGAAGTATCATCGACTTGTCTAGTAATACCGTTAACTGTATCTGAAACAGAACCTACAGTTGACATAAGTCTTTCGACTTCTGGTTTTACATCATTTACAAGCTTTGTAGCATCAGTTGAAATTGCATTCACATTATCAGAAATATCCTTGGCATTATCCATAATGGAAGGAACAGTCTTTATTGTGTGATCAATTTCTCCTTGGTTTCTCTCAACAATTTCATTAACATTCTTTAAAATTTTAAATACATTAATAAGCACTAAGAATAGTGCAACAAGTGCAGCTATACCAGCTACATAAAGTAGGAAACTAAGTAGGCCACCTATAGTAAATGCTTGATCTAACATCCTATATACCCCCTATCTTATTTTCTTGCTTCTTTTTCTACCTTGTCTTTTGTTTCTTCAACAGATTCTTTTACATTTTCAGCTGATTTTTTTGCTTCTTTTTTAACTTCTTTAGCGCCTTCTTTTAGGTCTTCTTTAACGTCTTTAGCTGTATCTTTAACTTCTTCTGTTGTATTTTTTACATCATGTTTAATGTCTTCAGCTCCAGCTCTTACAACTTCGCCAATTGCTTTAGCTTTAGCCTTAGCTACTTCAACATCTTCATCAAATTCATATTTTTTTTGTGCAGCTCTTTCTCTTAAGTCAGCATAAGTCTTCTTAGCTTGTTCGCCAGCTTGGTAAGCCTTGAATTCAAGAGTGTCCTTAGCATCATTAGCTGCGTTTAAAGCTTGGTTAGCTGCTTCTTTAGATTTGTTTGCTATATCTTCACGAGTCTTTTTACCTTCTTGAGGTGCAAAAAGAATTCCACCAAGTGCTCCTAGTGCAAGACCAGTACCAATTTTTGAAATTTCTTTAAGTCTTCTTCTTCTAACTGCTTGATTTCTTTTTTCTTCTAAATAATCGAATAATCCCATAATAACTCTCCTTTATATTGTTTGTTTGTTATACTTGTTAATATTTTACCCTTTAACATTTAAATTAATCACATTAACTCAAGATTATTCAAAACAAGAATAAAATTCATATAAATAAACATTTAAAATAATAGTAAAAACCGCAATGCCGATACCTAGTTAATTCACACCCGCCAAAAATTATGGTGGGTAAAAAACTTGATAGCGTATTCTGACTTCCGCTCAAAGACGGCTTGTCATAGGACGCTCATACACAGTTTCCCGTGTTTAATTTGTCGGTTGAATTAAATAGGCATTCTTCGTACATCGCAGAATTTACTTAAGTAAATTATAACGCAATGAAAGTGTTTTTTCAATAAGAGCAGGGAAAAAAGGAAAAATCTTTGGGAAGCTTTGCATAAACTTCCATCTCCTTATTATTCCTTGGGAGTTTAAATTTTAATGAATAGGAGTGAAGGGCCTGCCTATTAATAAGGTCTGACTTCTTACCATAAAGACTATCGCCTAGGATAGGGTGACCTATGTAGGCCATGTGAACTCTTATCTGATGGGTCCTTCCTGTGTGAAGGGTCAAGAGGACTAGGCTCATGTCCTTGTACTCATCTAGGACTTCATAAGAAGTTAGAGATCTTTTTCCAATCACATAGTTGACTTCACGTTTTATACCGTCTTCACTTGTGGCAATTGGTCCGTCAATAAGTCCTTCCTTCTCTTCAAGAATTCCCTCAACTACAGCCAGATATTTTTTCTCCACATCTTCTTTAAAGTCGCTAGAAATTTTATCTTGAGCAAAAGAATTTTTTGCTGCAACAACAAGACCCGAGGTGTCCCTGTCAAGTCTATTGACAAACCTGACCTTCCTTTTTAAACCTTCTTCCTCAAAATATCCCAAGAGATAATTCAAGAGAGTCCCATCAGCATCGTCCTTGGCAGTGTGAGTCACCATAAAGGGTTCTTTGTTCACTATGACAAGGTCATCGTCCTCATAGATGATGTCAAGGTCTTTGTGTTCTACTACTCCATTGGGTTCTTCATCTTCAAACCTAAGTGATACAAGGTCGCCCTTCTTTAAAAATTTATTTTTCCTATTTACTCTGGAGTTCAAATAAATATTTCCACTCTTCACTGACTTTCTTATTAGGCGAGAGGATACTCCTCTCTCCTTTAAGAAGTCATTTACCTTTATTTTATTTCCCGAATTTCCGTTGAACTTAAAATTTATAAAATCTTTTGAATTTAATCTATACATTATACACCTCTAGTCAAGGGAACTTTATTCGTTTATAATATAAATAATGATAAAAAAAATCAAGGGGGTTTAGTCTTGTCAAAAATTATAAATATACTTACCAACGCAAATTACGAGTCAAAGAAAACTGCTACAAATTTGCACAAGGTTTTAACAAAATATGGATATGAACCCTTTAACGGTTTCAAAAAAAATGCTGAGCTTTCTATTTGCATCGGAGGCGACGGCTCTTTCATAAAGGCCATCCACAAGAACGACTTTCCAGAAATGCCCTTCGTGGGAATAAACACTGGCCACCTAGGTTTTTATCAAGAGATAAAACCTGAGGAAGTTGAAAAATTTGTAAAGGACTACAAGGATGGCAACTATCAAGTTGACGACATCAAACTAATTAGATCTGATATCTACACAAAGAACAAGACCTACAAGTTTTACTCCGTCAACGAAGTTGTCTTAAAGGCGGCTCACTCAAAGACAATTCACATGAATGTCTTTATAGATAGGAACCACGTGGAAAAATTTTCTGGCGATGGCGTCCTAGTTTCAACTCCATCAGGATCAACTGCCTACAACTTTTCTTCTGGAGGCGCCATAGTCTATCCAAGTCTTCACGTCTTGCAGATGACTCCCATCTCCCCAATGAACTCAGCTGCATATAGGTCTCTTGGCTCATCAGTTATTGTACCAGGGGCTCACACAATTTCACTTGTTGTTGAAAAAAGATACAAGGACTCCAACTTGCTCTTAGTTGACGGGTCAGAGTATTTCTTCAACAACTTGCACAGGGTCAACATAAGACTCTCAAACAAAACAATAAAAAAACTTGTCTTCTCAAATAATTCCTACTGGGATAATTTAAAAGACAAGTTCCTATAAGAAAATCCTGGTCAAGAACCAGGACTTTTTTTTATTTTTAACTATTAAGTTTTCGGATAAAAATTAAAAATTAAAATTCAAACTAAAATCCAAAATTTTAAATTTAAAATTCAAAGTTTCAAAAGATAAAAAATCTCACCCACACAAGATGGATGAGATTTTATTTTTTATATTTTTATTTATTTTTCTTTTCGATTACTGCTTTCACGAAGCCGTTAAATAATGGGTGGACCTTTGTAGGTCTTGACTTAAATTCTGGATGGAATTGGCAAGCTACGAAGAAGTCTTCGTCCTTTAGTTCAATTATTTCAACTAGGTCCTTGTCTTCGTTGATACCAGAGAAGACTACGCCAGCTGACCTAATCTTGCCCCTGAAGTCATTGTTAAATTCGTATCTGTGTCTGTGTCTTTCTTTAATTTTTTCTTGACCGTAGAGAGAGTAAACTAAGGAGTCCTTTTCAATTGTGCAGTCGTAGTTGCCAAGTCTTAAAGTTCCTCCAACATTTTTAATGTCCTTTTGGTTTTCTAAAAGGTCAATGATTGGATAGTTTGTATCTGGATTTATTTCTGTGGAGTTGGCATCCTTAAATCCAAGCTTGTTTCTTGCAATATCAATAAGTGCGATTTGCATTCCGTAACAAATTCCAAAGTAAGGGATGTGGTTGTCACGAGCGTACTTGGAGGCCATGATCATTCCTTCAGTTCCACGTGATCCAAAGCCACCTGGTACAATTATCCCATCAAGTCCATCTAGTATGCTTGCATCTTTTTCAATATCTTCTGCGTCTATCCACTTGATGTTTACCTTGTAGCCATTTTCGCAACCTGCATCAGTTAAAGCTTGAGTCACAGAAAGATAAGCATCGTGAAGGCTTACATATTTTCCAACAAGTCCAATAGTAACGTCGCCCTTGACGTCCTTAAATCTTTTAACCATATCTCTCCACTTGCCCTTGGAAGCTGGTCTATCTTCTAGGTCAAGTTCCTTTAAGATGTAGTCGTCAAGGTGTTGTTCGTGGAAAACTAGGGGAACTTCATAAATAAGTTCAACATTTGTTGATTGGATAACTGCTTCCACTGGCACGTCACAGAACAATGAAATTTTTTCTCTCAAGTCATCTGTAACTAGACCATTAGACCTTACAATTATTACATCAGTTTTAATTCCATTAGACATTAGCTCCTTGAAGGAGTGTTGAGTTGGCTTTGTCTTTAATTCATCTGAACCAGGAATGTTTGGTACAAGAACTGTGTGAACAAATAGGACGTCAGACTTTTTATTTTCTGAGTGAATTTGTCTTATAGCTTCTAAAAATGGAAGGGATTCAATGTCACCTACTGTACCACCAATTTCTGTTATTACAACATCAGCCTTGGATTCTTTGGCAGCCTTGTAAACTGCATTTTTAATTTCGTTAGTGATGTGAGGGATTACTTGGACAGTTGCCCCGTCATAGTCTCCCCTTCTCTCCTTTGCAATAACTGTAGAATAAACCTTGCCAGTTGTAATTGATGCACCCTTAGTCAACTCTTCATCAATAAATCTTTCATAGTGACCAAGGTCTAAGTCAGTTTCTGCTCCATCCTTAGTTACAAAAACTTCGCCATGTTGGTAGGGACTCATAGTTCCTGGGTCAACATTTAGGTAGGGATCAAATTTTTGCATAAAGACAGAAAGTCCCCTGTCCTTTAAAAGTCTACCAATACTTGCTGCAGAAATTCCCTTTCCAATTCCTGAAACAACTCCACCTGTAACAAATATAAATTTCGTCATACTTCCTCCTAGCTTAATGAATTAAAAATATCTTCGTAAGATGGCAAAGTCATATTCTTTCTTGAGATTAATCTTTCCATTTGGTCTGCTATCCTTCTCGTTGCAAGGAGCTTAGTGGCAATATTTCTCTCAACATACTCTGCCTTTTTGTATATGTCATCTATATTATTTGAATGATCAAGGAGAAGATTGATTTCATCTCCACATTCAAGTAAGTCAGTAATCATCTTGTCTATTCTATCATACTTGATCCTTAGTTTTTCATTGTTTTTGAATTTTAAAATTTGAGATAGGTCATTTAATTCAGCCATCCCCATAGGAACTAGATCTTTGTGGATCATTGAGACCATAGTCTTGGCCTCAAGACTGTGATAAATTACAACTTCTTCAAGGTTCACCTCATAGGAAGCCTTGATTTCCTTTTCTGTATAAATTCCCCTCTTGATGAAAATGTCGTGGAAGTCAAAGTCTCTTAAAGAAACTAAGGCATCAAAATAAGTCTTGTGGTTGGCAAGTCCTCTTCTCTTGGCTTCTTCCTTCCAATCATCAGAATAATTATCGCCGTCGCAAATTATCCTGTCGTGATTTTCCATAATTTCTCTTACAATTTCAAGAGTTTTTTCCCTTAATTTATTAGGATCATCTTGGAAGTCCTTTAACTTTTCATAAATATTTGCAAGAGAGTCTGCCATGGCACAATTTAATGAAATGTTTAAATCAGACCCAGTCTTAGATGAGCCAAGCATCCTAAATTCAAACTTATTACCAGTGAAGGCAACAGCAGCTGTCCTGTTTCTGTCGCTTGAGTCCCTAGGAACACTTAGGAGGTTGTAGCCCCTAAAGCTATTGTCAGAATCTTTTTTGTATTCAATATCTTCCTTAATGTCCTTAAATAATTCTTCAAGGTCTGATCCAAGGAAGAGGGAAATAATTGCTGGTGGCGCTTCGTCTGCTCCCAGCCTGAAGTCGTTGGAAGTTGATGACGCACTTACCCTCAAAAGACTTTGGTACTTGTCTGTAGCTTCGATAATCGCTGCAGTAAATAATAAAAATACATTGTTGTTATAAGGATCATCGCCTGGGTCAAATACATTTAGTCCATAGTTTGTGACAATTGAATAATTGTTGTGCTTGCCAGATCCATTTACACTATTAAAAGGTTTTTCATGGAAGAGGCAGACCAAATTATTTTCTAGGGCAGTTTCCTTTAAGATATTCATCAAAAGTTGATTGTCATCTATTGCCACATTTACATTCTCGAATAGGATTGCCATTTCAAATTGATTTGGGGCAACTTCATTGTGCTCAGCTTCAGAATAAATTCCAAGCTCGTAAAGTTTTTTGTCTACGTCCTTATAAAATTTTTCTACCCTTGCAGGGATTTGACCAAAGTAGTGGTCTGATAGCTCTTGCCCCTTTGGAGATGGAGCACCAACAATGGTCCTTCCAATGTTTTTAAGGTCGCTTCTTTTCTTGTAGACTTCCTTATCAAGTAAGAAAAATTCTTGTTCAAGTCCAACCTTGACCCTCATCCTGTAGGCATACTCGTCCTTTTCAAATAAGTTAACGACCCTTGTTCCTTCGTCACTTAGGATTTTTGTGGAGTCAATGAGTGGACCCCTCTTATCAAGTTTTTCTCCCTTGTAGGACATAAAGATAGTTGGGATGTATAAGACACTTCCAATTACAAAGGAATTTGCTGTAAGGTCCCAATAAGTATAACCTCTTGCTTCAAAGGTTGACCTCATACCTCCAGATGGGAAGGATGATGCGTCAGGCTCTCCCTTGACAAGCTCCTTGCCAGAGAACCTATTTATTGGTTCATTGTCAGAGGTCCTAGATATAAAGGCCTCGTGCTTCTTTGCAGTGTGACCAGAGAGTGGCAAGAACCAGTGGGCAAAGTGCGTTGCACCATTTTTTAAAGCCCAGTCCTTCATGGCGTGGGCAATGGCATCTGCTGTCTCCCTGTCTAGGTCTTTTTCGTTTCTTAGTGCATCCTTCCACTTTAAGTAGATTGGATAGGGTAGTGATTCCTTCATCTTCTTCTTGTTAAAACTTTTTATCCCAAATTCTTCTATCATACTTCCCCCTATTAAAAATAAAAACAAAAAAATGGCAATTAATTAAAATTGCCATTATGAAAAACCTGTGGTTTCTTTTTATTTTATTTCAATTTAAAAACTTTGTCAATAAAATATAGTCAATCAGAATCCCTTAAGAGGAGGACGTGGACCTCGAACCACTGACCGTGGATTGACACCTTGACTTCTCCACCGAGAAGCTCTGCCAAGTTCTTCACTATGTTAAGACCAAGTCCTGATCCTTCAGAGTGTCGTGACCTGTCAGCCTTTAAGAGTTCTTCAAAAAGTTCATTAGAATTCATATTTAGTTTTTCATCTACAATGTTCTTCACATAAAATTCTATGGTTGACTCTCTTTCTATTACACCAGCAAGGACTCTTGTGCCAGGTCTTGCGTGCTTAGCAGCATTGGAAAATAAATTTTCAACAATTCTCACAAAGAGATTTACGTCAGTGTAAATTAAAATTTCATCGCTTGCTGACTTGTAAGAAAATTCCAAGTCCCTCTTCTCGAAGAGGGAGTCGTAATCTCCATAGATTTGTAAAATCATCTCGTTTAATTCAACTAAGGACTTCTCAATAGATAGGTTACCCGTGCTTGTCTTGGAAGCAAAGACCAAGTCAACGATTAAGTCCTTTAACCTAGTTGAGTTCCTCTTGAGTATTGCAACAAAATTCTTCGCCTCGTCATCAAGGACTTCCTTCTTGGACAAGAGGTCGGCGTAATTTATTATAGAAGTGAGAGGAGTCTTTAAGTCGTGAGAAATATTTGTAATCAAATCAACCTTGAACCTCTCGGACCTAAAGTTTTCTTCCAGCCTTAGCCTGTCACGGACCTTAAAGTCTTCCATTAAGACAGTGATCTTGTCCAGGTATTCATTCTCAAAGGGGCTGGGGATTTCAAATTCATAGCCATAGAGGATGGATTCTATGAGCTCAATTGAAAGAGCATTTTGAGCAAACTGAACTTCCACAATAATAACCGCCCTTAGGATCATAAAGAGTAGGACGTTTAAAAGGACTATATCGCTTTTTATCAAGCTGTAAAAAATTATGTACATAATTATTAGGGTAACATTTAAAGTCCCAAAGAGTCTGAAATTTTTAAAACGCCTATACTTGTAGAGGTTGTAGGTGAAAATTGTATCTAAGAGTTTCTTCCTCTTGATCTTTAAGAGGGCAAAGATTAAAGTTACAGTCCACGCTAGGATAAAGTGCTTGTTGATGTTAAAGAGTTCAAAAATAATTACTGAGGACACAAAAATATTTTCAAGAAAGACCCTGTCCATTAAATCGAGGAATAGGTCTCTCATAAAAACTTTAAAATCAGATAACATTACTTGACCTCAATCTTATAGCCCATCCCATAAACAGATTTAATTAGGTCAGGCTTCCTTGGATTGATTTCAATCTTGTCACGCAAGTGTGAGATGTGAACAGAAATTATTTTTCTAACATCAATAGCTTCTTCTTCCCAAACTCTTTCATAAATCTCATTAGAAGAAAAAACTCTCCCAGGATTTTTTGCAAGCAAGTAAAGAATCTTGTATTCATAAGGAGTTAGGTTGGCAAGTTCGTCTTCAACACGAACTTCCTTGGAGTCGTCAAAAATTGAAACTCTGCCAATTTTTAAGTCTCCAGTCTTTATGTCTGATGCACCAAGAGAAAAATATCTTCTTATTAGAGAGTTGACTCTCGCTGTAAGCTCAACTGCATTAAAGGGCTTAGTGATGTAATCGTCGGCGCCAACATTTAGGCCCACAATCTTATCTGTGACTTCACCCTTTGCTGATAAAACAATTATTGGAATATTTGTCTTCTCCCTCATCTTCATTATGAGGGTAATCCCATCCATAACAGGCATCATTATGTCAATGATTGCAAGGTGAATTTCATTCTCCTTAATAATTTCAAGAGCTCTAGCCCCATCTTCTGCTGTGAAGACCTTGTAGCCCTCGGCTTTCAAATAAATTTTAATTGCGTCTAAGATATCTCTCTCGTCGTCGCAAACTAATATATTGTAGTTCATAGTATCACCTAATCCTATTTTATCATTTAATGATTTGTTATCATATGACATTTACTATATAATACTCAAGAGGTGTTAAAGAAAACATGAATAATTTTATAGATAAGGTCAAAGACAAAAAGGCCTTTACTTTTTTTGATAAACTAATTTACAGGGTCTTGGACCACGACACCCTATCCTATGGAGGAAGTCTAACATATTTTTTAATATTATCCATCTTCCCCTTCTTAATATCATTAATCAATGCTATTAATTTTTCAGGGATTCTTGATCCAGAATATCTTTACGGACTTCTCGATGTCCTTCCTGGTGAAATCCAAGAAATTATAAGAAACTTTTTAAATGAGCTTCACATGTCATCATCGGGATCCTTTTTAACAATCTCCTTCGTGGCAGGTCTTTTCACTGCATCAACTGCAGTCTTTAAGCTCATGAAGATAATAAATCAATCCTATGGCTTCGTTGAGTCAAGAGGCTTCCTAGCTCAAAGGCTAATGGCCCTCTTCTTTACCCTAGCCCTAATCCTCATGATTTTTCTTCTTGTCCTCACACAAATCTTTGGACAAATTATTTATGTAAACATCATGTCCTACCTGGGGATTGAGAATTCATCCTTCGACAAGATTTGGTCCATTGCAAAAAATGCAATTCCACTTGCCTACATGCTTATTACCTTTATCCTCTTGTACAAGTTTTCTCCATCAAAGTCTAGAGAGAATATGATTACAATAAAGTCCGTCTTGCCAGGTTCAATCTTCGCAACCCTTGGCCTAATTATTGCCTCATCAGGATTTAACTTTTATGTATCCAGCTTCGGCAAGTATTCCATAACTTATGGATCTCTTGGAGGTATCATAGTCTTTTTGATTTGGCTCTACCTCCTATCAACTATAACTTTAGTTGGGGCAGAGATAAACTCCACCCTCTACTCCATGAGGAACTTTAAGAGCCTCAACAACTGGCCAAGACATGATTCAATCTTTAAAAATTTACAAGGTTAAGCAATTTCTGTGGCTGCAATTAGTGCAGTCACTTTTTTTATGCCTGCTTTCTTGGCAATCTGTGTCAGCTCAGAGATTGTTGCCCCAGTTGTTATTACATCGTCAACGATAATTATCTCTTTAGCATAATTTTTCACTTCAAAGGCATTTCTCAAGTTCTCTTCACGGTCAAACTTCTTTAAACCAACTTGAAATTTGGTGTCTATAACTTTTTCAAAGACATCCTGGCAGGGCAGGTCCAAGTTCCTTGCAATTTTCTCTGCCAAAATCTTGGACTGGTTGTAACCTCTTTCCCCTTCCTTCTTCCTGTGCATGGGAACATAGGTTATGACTTGGTCCTTTAAGTTTTTCTCCAAAATCTTTTCCGTCATGATTTCAGAAATTATCCCCCCATAAGAAAGCTTTCCCTTAAATTTAAAATCTATAATGAGTCTCCTCATAATCCCCGAGTAAGTTGAAGAAACTATTAAATCATCAAGGTCTTCTATGTCATAATAGTAGGCTGGGTCCTTATTAATTAGACTTATGCACTCGTGACAAAGGCCATAGACTTCAACTTCTCTCCCACATAAGGGGCACTTATCCTCTTTTAATTTCATCTTGATCCCTCAACTTTTTCTCAAGCTTGGAATACCTCTTGCGAGTCCTGTTGTTTTCAATCATCTTCATGAGATAGTCGCTTATGCCCACAAGGACAACTGCCTTTGATGCTCTCGTTATAGCTGTGTAAATCAAATTTCTTGTTAAGAGCATGGGAGCAGCCCTGTAAATTGGAATAACAACTACGGGGAACTCACTTCCTTGAGACTTGTGGATGGTCATGGCATAAGCAAAGGCGAGCTCATCAAGATTATCCGAAGAGTACTCGACACTTCTCACGTCATCAAAGACAACTGTTAGCTTTTTATTTTCCTTGTCAATTTTTGAAATATAACCAAGGTCTCCGTTAAAGACTCCCTTTTGCTTGTCCTCGTAAAATTCATTTTCTATTTTGGATTCCAACTCATAATTATTTTTTGTCTGTAGGACCCTGTCCCCCAACTTAAATTTTTTACCAAGGACTTCAATAAATTCTTCGCTGTCATTTAAGTGGTCTTGAAGGGCAAGGTTTAAGTTTTCTGTCCCATGAACTCCCTTCTTAGTTGGAGTTAGGACTTGGACGTCAGACTGGCTCACATTAAAATAATTTGGCAACCTAGTCTTCACAAGGTCCTTGATAATTTCAAGTCCCTTGGCCTCTCCCCTTTCAGAAATCATAAAGAAGTCTCCACGATTTAAGATTGGAGCCTCCCCCTTGTTGATCAAGTGGGCATTTTTTACAATCATGGACTCTTCAGACTGCCTAAAAATTTCTTCAAGGTTGACTGACTCAATAACTCCTGATTCCAAAATATCTGCCAAGACATTACCAGGGCCAACAGATGGAAGTTGGTCCTTATCGCCAACTAAGATCAAACGAGTTGGAGACTCAATGGACTTTAAGAGAGTTTCCATTAAGAGGATATCCACCATGGAAACCTCATCAAGAATTAAGACATCACACTCAAGCTCTTCCACATTGGCAAAGTCGCCGCCAAAACCAATCTCAAGGAGCTTGTGGATGGTGAAGGCTTCTCTTCCAGTTTGTTCCTTCATCCTCTTGGCAGCCCTTCCCGTTGGAGCAGCCAACTTTATCTCCTTGTCCATGGACTCAAAAATATCTATTAAGACCTTTAGAGTTGTTGTCTTACCTGTTCCCGGTCCCCCAGTTATGACAAAGACACCCTTGTTGATGGCGTCCTTGACTGCCCTTCTCTGAGTTTTGGAAAGTTCAATCTTCCTAAACTTTTCTGTATTTTTAATTTTTTCATCAATATCAAAATTTTCATCAAATGAATTATTTAGTTCAATTAACTTGCCTGCAACATAATTTTCTGCTGCCAAGTACCTGGCTATGTAGCAGTTGTAATCTTCTCCGTCCCTCTCAACGAAAAAGTTTTTCTCAAGAGTTAGAGTCCTTGCAATCTCAGCTGGGTCCTCAAAGCTTGTACCAAGAATTTTTTCTCCTGCCTTGATTAACTTATCAAGGGGCAAGTAAGTGTGACCATCCCTATTGGCAAGCATGAGGGCGTACTTAAGTCCAGCCAGCCTCCTAAAGTCAGAGTCCTTTTCAATTCCAATGGACTCAGCAATTTCATCTGCCTTCTTAAAGCCCAGCCCCCTCACTCTTCCTATCAAGTCATAGGGGTTTTTCATTACAAGATCCATGGACTCATCCCCATACTCCTTGTAAATTTTTAAAATCACAGAAGCTGGAAGGTTGTACTTGGAGAAGTGAAGGAAGATCTTCCTCATGGCATACTGCTTGTCCAGGGCTTCCTTTATGTCCTTAAATTTTTTTCTTCCAATCCCCTTAATAGACAAGAGCCTTTCAGGATGATTTTCTATAACATCAAGGGTCTGGTCCTTAAACTCATCAACTATCCTCTCAGCCATTTTTTCTCCAACGTGGGGGATCATGGCAGAAGAAAGATAGGAAACAATGGCAGCTTCCCCCTCAGGCATAACTTCTTCAAGGTCTGTAAAGGCAAACTGGTCTCCATACTTATTGTGGTAAGTGAAGTCCCCAGTAAATTTGTATTTTAAGTTTTCTTTAAAAATTGTGGCTGAGCCAACAACTACAAGGTCGCCATCACTGGAAATTATTTTTGCAACAGTGTAGCCGTTGTCTTCATTTCTAAAAATTATTTTCTCCACAAGACCTTCAAGACTAATCAATTAAAACACCTCGACAATATTGTATCAAGTAATGGAGAGATTATACAGAAATATTTGCCGGCTTATGAGCATTAAAAAAGAGGTCCCCTTGGACCTCTCTATCAATAAAAATCTTCGTCATTCTTCTTTTGTCTTTCGTACTCATCCCTATAATTTCCGTAGCTGTCTTTGAAGGGATCAGAAAACTTTTCGCCATAGGACTCATCTATTCTCCCGATTGGTTCGCTTGGAATAATAATAGCAAGGGCAATGTAGACCCAAATGCTAAGTCCTCCTGGCACAATTAACAGAAAAGTTATAAGTCTCACAAGTGTGGAGTCAATGCCAAGATACTTTGCTATCCCACCACAAACTCCTGCAAAAAACCTATCATTTCTCGACCTGTATAACTTTTTCATTTCACACTTCCTTTATAAATTTCATAAGCTAATAATAAATTACCCCAGAGAAAATTTTTTATTCAAAGCACAATAATAGCTGGCCACTTTCCACCATGTCGCCTTCTCTTACCCTGATGTCTTTAACTTTTCCATCAATGTTTGCGACAATATTTGTTTCCATCTTCATGGCTTCAGCCACAAAAAGGCTATCTCCTTTTTTAACTTCATCGCCTTCAGCCACAAGAACTTTTACAATCTTGCCTGGTATTGATGAACCAACTTCTCTTTCATTCTTTGGATCGGCATAAATTTTTTCTTCTCCAAGACTTTCTCCTGCCTTCACAGTTTCGTCCTTGATCTTAATAGTCCTTCTTGATCCATTTATTTCAAAAGTTAAGTTCCTTGTTCCATCTTCTAATAGTTTTCCAACTTCAATTAAAGTTACAATTAAAGTCTTACCTTCTTCAAGAGAAATTTCTGTTGACTCGCCTTCCATAAGTCCATGGAAGAAGACGTCTGACCCAATTCTTGTAACTTCTCCATTTTCTTTTATATAGTCAATATAGTCATCAAAGACCTTTGGATATAGAGCTGAAGAAATTATATCTTCTTCACTTGGACTTATTCCCTTATCTTCCAAATGCCTTTTAATTTTATCAAAGTCCTCATCTTCTAAGAGTTCTCCAGGTCTTTTTGTAATTGGACTTTCTCCCTTTAAGATCATTTCTTGTAGGTCCTTAGGGAAGCCTCCATAAGGTTGACCCATCATTCCCCTAAAGTAAGTCATGACAGAGTCTGGATAGTCTAAGTTCTTTCCCTTTTCCAAAATATTTTCTGGAGTGAGCTCATTTTGCACCATAAAAATTGCAAAGTCCCCAACCATTTTTGATGAAGGAGTTACCTTTACAATGTCGCCCACCATTTCGTTGACACGCTTGTACATTTCCTTAACATCCTTAAACTTGTGACCAAGTCCAAAGGACTCAACTTGTGGCTTTAGGTTTGAATATTGGCCTCCAGGAATTTCATACTTATAAATTTCTGTAGTCCCTGACTTCAAATCAGATTCAAAGTTTGAGTAAACTGGTCTAACTGCAGCCCAATATTTTGAAATGTCCTCTGCCTTATCTAAATCTATTTCTGTATCCCTTTCAGTATTCTTAAGGGCAGCTACAACTGAGTTTAGGGCAGGTTGGGAAGTAAGTCCACTCATAGAGTTAACTGCTGTGTCAACAATATCAACTCCAGCTTCAGTTGCCTGCAAGATTGTTGCAACCCCGTTGCCAGTTGTGTCGTGAGTGTGAAGGTGGATTGGGAGTCCCACTTCTTCCTTTAAGTTCTTGATTAACTTCTTAGCTGCGTAAGGTTTTAATAGGCCAGACATGTCCTTGATTCCAAGAATTTGTGCCCCAGTCCTTTCAAGTTCTTTTGCAAAGTCAACATAATACTTAATAGAATACTTGTCCCTCTTCTCGTCAAGTATGTCCCCAGTGTAGCACATTGTCGCCTCAGCGATTTTTCCATTTTCAAGAACTTGGTCAATGGAAAGCCTCATACCATCAAGCCAGTTAAGTGAATCAAAAACCCTAAATAGGTCTACACCATTTTTTGCAGACTCCTTGATGAACTTTACAACCACATTGTCTGGATAATTTTTGTAACCCACAGTGTTGTTGCCACGAATTAGCATTTGTAAAAGCATATTTGGCATCCTTTCACGAAGGAGCCTCAACCTTTCCCATGGATCTTCGTGGAGGAACCTGTAAGCAACATCAAAGGTTGCCCCGCCCCACATTTCTACAGAGAATAGCTTGTCCATGTTGTAGTTCATAGCCTCAGCAATCTTCACAAGATCAATAGTCCTCATCCTTGTAGCCATAAGAGATTGGTGGGCATCACGCATAGTGGTATCAGTTAAGAGGAGCTTCTTTTCCCTTAAGATGTGATCTTTAATTCCATCAGGTCCCAGCTCATCAAAAATTTGCTTGTAACCCTTGAAGTCCTTTCTTTCAAAACTTGGAACTTGTGGAACATCAAAATTTTTCTCAAGAGCCTTAGTGTCATTGACAACCCTCTCTCCAATAATTTTCATGAGCCTAAGTTCCTTGTCCTTGGAAGATTTTATTTCAAATAACTCTGGATGCTCTTCAATAAAACCTGTGTCGCAAGTCCCCTCTTCAAAGTCTTTGGTGTTTAAAACATTTAACAAGAAACCAATATTAGTCTTAACTCCACCAACCTTTAGTTCAGAAAGAGACCTCTTTGCCTTTCTTATGGCATCCTTCCAAGTCCTAGCCTCAGTAATTACCTTTACAAGAAGCGAATCGTAATAAGGCGAAATCACTGCACCAGTAAAGCCGTTTCCACCGTCAAGTCTTACCCCAAAACCAGAAGATGACCTATATAAATTAATTTGCCCAGTGTCTGGCATAAAGTTGTTGAGAGGATCTTCTGTTGTAACACGACATTGGATAGAAAAACCCCTGTGGTCAATGGCATCTTGACCCCTGATTCCAATTTCCTCACTGTCAAGCCTGTAGCCCATGGCAACAAGAATTTGCGACTGAACAATATCAATATCAGTGCACATTTCTGTTACAGTGTGCTCAACTTGGACCCTAGGGTTAACCTCTATAAAATAGTGGTCCCCCTTAGAGTCAACTAAAAATTCAACAGTCCCAGCATTAGAATAGCCAATAGACCTTGCAATCTTTAGGGCATCTTGGCAAATTTCTTCTCTTAATTCAACTGGAAGAGAAAAGGCTGGAGTGTATTCAATAACCTTTTGGTGACGTCTTTGGATAGAGCAGTCCCTTTCATAAAGGTGGACAATATTTCCATACTCGTCTCCCAAAATTTGCACCTCAATATGCTTTGGCTTGTGAAGATACTTTTCAATAAACATTGAGTCATCGCCAAAGGCTTTTTTTGCTTCGTTCTTAGCAGATTGAAACTTATCCAAAAGCTCCTCTTGGCTCTGGGCAATCCTCATACCCCTACCGCCACCACCAGCGGCGGCCTTGATCATAACAGGATAGCCACAAGACCTTGCAAAGAGAAGGGCCTCTTCCTCATTGCGAATAGGTTTTTCAATTCCAGGAATAGTTGCAACACCAGCTTCCTTTGCAACAATCTTTGAAGTGATCTTGTCCCCAAGCTTTTCCATAACCTCTGGGCTTGGTCCAATAAAAGTAATTCCCTCTTCCTTACACTTCCTTGCGAACTCAGGATTTTCTGACAAAAATCCGTAGCCAGGGTGGATGGCATCAACACCCTTCTTCTTTGCAAGACTAATTATCTCGTCAATGTCTAGGTAGGCATCAAGAGGTGACTTGCCCTTGCCAATCTCGTAAGACTCGTCAGCCTTAGTCCTAAAGAGTGCCAGCCTATCCTCTTCAGAATAAATGGCAACTGAGCGAATCCCCATTTCTCTTGCTGCCCTGAAAATTCTAATGGCAATCTCTCCACGATTAGCAACTAAAATTCTTTTGAACTTCTTCATAATTTCCTCCCTTTTAGTTTTAGATATTATACAACAAAAATAAAGTAAATTGTAGAAGTAAAGAATCAAAAATTAATCAAAAGAAGGGACCCCGCAAGGTCCCTAAATTTTTTTTTACAATATCTTATTACTTTATAAAGTTTCACAGCTTAACAAATTTTTACAAGTTTATAAACTTTTACGACTTTATAAAACTTTAGGACTTCATAAACATTTATGGATTTACAAAAAATTATCATTTAACAGAACTTCATAACTTTTTAAAACCCATAACTTTATAAAAAAATACAGTTACAACAAAGAGACCCCTCTCGGAGTCTCTTAAAAAATATTATTTACTTTACATCACTTGGTAGGATTCTAGTCCACTTTTCATAAACTCTTCCAAACTTGTCGCTGGCTTTTCCCCTACGAGTAAGTTCGTGTGAGTTAGTGGCTTCTACCATTTCGTCATAGTACCACTTGCTAGCATCAAAATCCTTGAACTTAGCTAGCTTATCTTCAAGACCAGCGTAAGCTTCCTTGTCAGCAATTCTGTTAAACATTCTGTTTAAGAAGGCAGCTGACTCAGCTCTTGTAAGATATGCATCAGGTCTGAAGCTTCCATCTTCATAACCTTCAATCCTATTGTTGCCGTAAATCTTGTTGATTTCTTTTTCGTATCTATGACCCTTGATGTCATCAAACTTTGATACAGAAGAATTTTCCTTATCAATAGCAGCTAACATCTTGGCAAATTCTGCCCTAGTGATCTTGTCATTTGGTCTCATAATTCCATTATCAGCGTCAAGCATCTTAGCCTTAACAGCTGCGTTAATGTATCTAAAGTACCAAGCATTCTTTTGCATGTCCTTAAAGGCTGGCATAGAATTGTCGCTTAGGCCAAGACCAGCAAGTCTAGTAACCATAGCAGCAGCCTCTGCCCTTGTTAAGTTGCCTTCAGCTCTTAAAGTATTGTCTTCATAACCAGCAATATAAGCCTTGTGAGTTTCTAAGCTTACAGGAACCTCTTCAGCCTTTTCAACCTTTTCAGTCTTAGGAACAGTAACGTAAACTGGGAAAGTTGGAGTGTAGTGGTCCCTAATCTTAATTCCTGGAATTTCATTTTCTTCGTAAGAAGGTTCTTCAGGTTTTACCTTAGGCTTTGATTCAGAGATGATGTGATCCTTATCAACTTTTCTGTCAGCAGGTATAGTGGTTTTTCCTGTATCTGGATCAACAGTCACACTCGGATCGTTGCCCTTCCATTTACCCTCTTCATCTTTTTCAACGACTACAGTCTCAGGGTTTTTACCATCTTTATCAGTAGTTGGTATAACGACCTTATCTGTATTTGGATCTGGTGTAACTTTTGTTTCTCCTGTTTCTGGATCAACCTCTACCTTTGGATTGTTTGGATTTTGATTATCTGGATTTGTGCCATCACCTGGTTTACTTGGATCAGTTCCTGGTTTTGTTCCTGGGTCAGTTCCAGGTTCAGTTCCTGGTTCTGGTGTTGTTGTTTTATCTTTCCATTTTGCTGTAACAGTTGTGTTATCAGTTACTGTAATCTCATCGCCAACTTTTTTGTCTTCGCCATTTACTACCCAGCCATCAAATTCTTTGTTTTCTGGTGCGGTAAATTTGTTGTCAGGAAGTTTGTAAGTTGAGCCTTTTTTAAGGCTTGCTTTGTCCATGCTTCCGACACCGCCGTTGCCTGCAAAGTTTACCTCAACCATGCTGTCTTTATATTTTGCTGTTACTGTTGTATTTTCATTTACTGTGATTTTATCTCCAACAGCTTTCTCTTCGTTACCAACCTTCCAGCCGTCAAATACTTGGTTTTCTGGTGGGGTAAATTCCTTGCCGTCTGGTAATGTGTATTCGCTTCCTTTGGCTACGGATGCTTTTTCTTTGCTTCCACTTCCTTCACCCTTGTCGAAGATTACATCTACCATTATTGGTTTATATTTTGCTGTTACTGTTGTATTTTCATTTACTGCGATTTTATCTCCAACAGCTTTCTCTTCGTTACCAACCTTCCAGCCGTCAAATACTTGGTTTTCTGGTGGGGTAAATTCCTTGCCGTCAGGTAATGTGTATTCGCTTCCTTTGGCTACGGATACTTTTTCTTTGCTTCCGCTTCCTTCACCCTTGTCGAAGATTACATCTACCATGATTGGCTTCCATGATGCCTTTATTACAGTATCGCCAGTAATAGTTATTTCTTTACCCGGTTCTGTAGTTGTTGTTGCATCACCAACCAACCATCCTGCAAATTTTTGGTTTGCTGATGGAGTGAAGGTATCTGCATTTGGTAAGGTATACTTTTCGCCTGATTTCTTAGTTTCTACCTTGTCGTCTCCTGTGCCGCCATTTGGCACAACTGTAACCTTAAATGTCTTTGTTGCTGTTGCTGTAAATACATTATTTTCAGTAGTTGCTACAAAGTCCGTTCCATTTTTGCTGTCTCTCCATACTGGATCTATATATCCTTCTTGTGGAGTAACTTTTATTGAGTCAACAACTGATGTGTTAATAGCTGGAATTTTATATTCTTTTAGGTTTGTGTTTGGTTTAACCTTATAATTTGAGTAAGAAGTCGGATTTTCTTTATTTCCTTCAATTGCTCCGGAACCAGTATTATCAACTTTTGTTCCTTCACCTAATTTGAATTCAACATCTAAGGCATCTGTTGGTACCTTATCTTTTCTTCCCACGCTAGTTACATGGTTGCTAACGTATAGCATTTGTTTTTCAACTACAAGTTCTGACTTATCATCAAAAGTAATTTTAATTTTACCTTCGAAGTCACCTTCTTTAGATGTGCTTCTGTTAGTTTCAGTTACATCTGTAAATGTTGCTCCGGCTAAAAGCTTGTTAACTTCAGTTTCTTTTGTAGAATCTTTAGCCTTGACGCCTTCCTTCCAATCAACTGTATCCTTTACCCATTTTTTGAGAGCAACTGGGTCGAGACCGCCAAGGGCTTCAACTTTATCAGCTATTGTTTCTTTTACAGTGAAAGTTCCAGGATCTGATGTAAGTGGTGTTGTATCGTCATCCGCTATTCCACCCTTATCTGTTACTGTAGCTGTTACTGTTGTATCGCCTTTTACCTTGTCTTTAGGAAGGGTTACAACGCCATTTTTATCGACGGAACCTTCGCCTTCAGTGATAGACCAAGTTCCATTTTTATCTTTTGTTGCTGTAGTCGTTTTTGTTTTACCATCTTTTCCTGTGTATGACACAGAAATGCTATTAGCATCTGTATCTTTTTCATTTGGAGTAATTGTGATGCTTTTCTTATCTCCACTTAAGTCAACTTTAGGTGCATCTGGTTTAATGTTTTTTAAAAGGTCTTTTGCCTGAATTGTTATTTTTGCTTCAGCTCCATCATTTAACTTGACTGAGCCATCTTCATTTTTTTCCGGAACAAATATCCCGCCGTTGTTCCAGTCCCAATCACCTTTTACATCATTACCGCTAAATATCTTAACATTGCCGCTGTCATCTATTTGTATAACTGCCGGTACTCCTTTCCAGTCTCCGGTTCCGTTTGGCAATTTAGATTCGCCATTTACTGTATATGCGCTTCTAATAGCAGCATCAATTGCTTCTTTGTCTTTAGCTGTTAATTTTCTAGGGTCTTTAACTTTTTGTTTTTCTACTTTTACTGGTTTTACAGTGGTTGTAGAACAAGATACAAATTTGTGGGGTTCTTTTACTGTAACACCGACTACATTACCAAGTTCTATTTTTTCAATTGGATTATTTGGATCTATGGTATATGAAAATTCTCCTGTTGTACCATCTACAGTTGCATCTACTGGATTAGAGGAGGTTTTGTCAACTGTACATCCTTTTTCATTACAGAATGAGCCCTTACCTGCATCACTTAGCTTCACAACAATTTGAACTTTTATATCAGTGAAAGGTCCTTCACCTTTTAGTTTTCCTTTAATAACATTGTCTACAATTGTAATATCATCAATTTTTGTTCCTCTTGAATATTCTGTAACTTTATTTACAGTTAAATCTGGAGCTTGTATCTCTACTGATTTTGAGTCATCGGTGTAGGTTACTATATAAGAGGCAGATTTAGTTGTCTCACCAGTGATTTTAAATTCAACAGACTTAATATCATTAGCTATATCCGGATTTGCTTTTTTTAACAAATCAAAAGCTTCTGTATTTTCATCAGTGTTAACTATATTAGCAACGTATTGTTCTATCCAAATGTCGCCTGTCGGCATTTTAAGTTTTTCTTTATTAATTATATTTAATGTAGGCTTAACTACGTTAATTACCTCTGGAGATGTCTCTCCGCCATATTCTTGAGTTACAGTTACTTTATCGCCTTCTAAAAGCTCACTATCTAAAGAAATCGTCCAATTTTGATTTTTTTCTGTGTGCGCGACTGTAACCGATTTTTCTTCTGTACCACCTGCTTTTCGTTCCACTCTAACATGAATAGTAAAGTCTAACTTTTTACTCTTTCTTTGTCCAGCTCCCATTGTTAATTTTCCAGAAACAGTTTTATCTCCAATGGATATTTTATTTACCGTAGGTTTTACTGCAGCCGCGTAAACTACGCTATAACCCCCTAGGTTTATATCTAGGTCTGCCAAGCTGGCTACGCTTGGTAGTAGCATGGAGAATGCCAAGGAATAAATGCACAAGGGCTTTATTACTTTTTTCTTGAAATCTTTTTCCACTTTTATCACTCCTTCAATTTATGACTCCTAGTCTATTAAGTCGTTTTGCATATACTTCGTCATCATCATTGTATATAATAAGCTGGATTTTTTCAAGTTTTTTATGACCTCATAACTTTCTAGAACCTTGCCCTTTGTTATGAGCTTATAAGTTTTTATGACTCTATAAGGTTTTACTACTTTATATTTTTCTACGACTTCATAAGTCTTTATAAGTCTGTAACTTTTTGCAGGTTCATAAATTCTTATAACTTTGTAAACTCTTATGGCTTTGTAATTTTTTATTAGGCCTTATGTCTTTATGACTTCGTAAATCTTTAAAAAATAAAAATTCCCACAAAAAAAATCTGCCCTGAGGCAGATTAAGATATGCTTAACATAGTATTTACTTCATAAAGTTTTAGGTCAAGAGCAGACATCTGCTACAAATCGAAGTTCGCTACGCTCCTTCTCTTTGGCAGATGGTTGCCACTGACCTACCTGCAATTTGCTTCGCAAACTTTTTTGGTCAAGCAAATAGAGCCCTCTTGCGAGGGCTCTTGTAAAATGATATAAAATTATCTCTTTGAGAATTGAGGAGATTTTCTAGCCTTTTTAAGACCGTATTTCTTTCTTTCCTTCATTCTTGGATCTCTTGTTAGATATCCTGCTTTTTTAAGAACTGATCTGTATTCAGGATCTACTTCTAGTAGGGCTCTAGCAACGCCGTGTCTAACAGCTCCTGCTTGTCCTGAGTATCCTCCACCGATTACTTTTACGATTACATCAAAAGATGCTTCTGTTTCTGTAAGTTCTAGTGGTTCTTTTGCAACTATTCTTAGTGTTTCAAAGTTAAAGTATTCTTCGATATCTTTACCGTTGATAATAAATTTTCCATTGCCAGGTAGAAGTCTAACTTGGGCGATGGATTTTTTTCTTCTTCCAGTACCTCTGTATTGTATAGTTTCCATTCTTACCTCCAATTAAAATTCATAAACTTCAGGTGCTTGTGCTGTGTGTGGGTGTTCGCTACCAGTGTAAACTTTAAGTTTTTTGATCATCTTTCTGCCTAGTCTGTTTTTAGGAAGCATTCCCTTAACTGCTAGTTCGATAACTTTTTCTGGTCTCTTTTCCATCATTTCAGCGTATACAACTTCTCTTCTTCCACCTGGGTATCCAGTGTGATATGCGTGAATTTTTTGGTTTAGTTTGTTGCCTGTCAATACAACCTTGTCTGCATTGATTACAATAACAAAGTCTCCACAGTCCACATGTGGTGTAAAGATAGGTTTTCTCTTTCCTCTTAAAACACTTGCAATTTCTGATGCTAATCTACCAAGGACTTTACCTTCGGCGTCGATAACATACCATTTTCTTTCAATTTCATTTGCTTTAGCCATGTAGCTTTTCAATGAATTTTCCTCCTAAATAGTTTAAAAATTATTCCGGGGCTTTTTAAACATGACACATATTTTAGACTATAAAGTCTATCTTGTCAATATTTATGGGGATTTTTCTTAAATACTTTCTCTTTCTTTTTCGATGTGGACATTTTCAAGTGGAGTTGGATAAGCTGAGTCCTTCTTGAATTTTTCAATTTGCTTCTTAACTCTGTTTACTGAAGCTATTGTTCCCACACCTGCAACACATCCACCAGGGCATGCCATACCTTCTAGTAGGTAGCCGTTAAGCTTACCTGCCTTGGCGATTTTTAACATCTTCTTACATTCTGCTAGGGTGTGTGCTCCTTGGATGTGGATGTCTTTTTCTGGTGCAAGTTTTTCTGCCACTACCTTTACTGACTCGGCAACGCCACCTGCTATTGGGTAACCTCTACCAAGGGCTGATCCGTCGTCTACTACTTTTTCTACTTTTATTTCTGATGGTTCTATGTTCTTTGCTACGAACATTCCCATTAGTTCTTCAAAAGTTATTACGAAGTCTACGTCTGATTTTACTTTTGTATCTATGGCTTCAAGCTTCTTTGATGTACAAGGTCCTATGAATACTACTACTGCTTCTGGGTCCTGTGCCTTTATGTGGTTGGCTGTGTATCTCATTGGTGAGCCTGAGTCTGATACTTGTTCAAAGAATTCTGGGAATTCATTTCTTATCATGAGTGTCCATGAGAAGCAACAGCTTGTACCCATGAATGGGATCTCTTCTGGCACTCTTTCTAGGTATTCTTTTGCTTCGTGGAGTGTTGTTAAGTCGGCTCCAAGGGCAACTTCAAGTACGTCTTCAAAGCCAAGTTGTTTTATTGCTTCTATTATTTGTTCTGCACTTACGTTGGCACCAAATTGTCCTATGTAGGATGGTGCTATAGCTCCATATACTCTCTTGCCTGATTTTATTGCTTTTATTAATTGGAAGATTTGTGTCTTATCTGAGATTGCTCCGAAAGGACATTCTGCTATACATCTTCCGCAAGCTACGCACTTGTCATGATCTATTTCTGCTCTGCCAAATTCGTCTGATGAAATGGCATCTACCCCACAAGCAGCTGCACATGGCCTTTCGTACTTCACTATTGCAGAATATGGACAAGCGTCATGGCATCTTCCACATCTTACACATTTATCTTTGTCGATAATTGTTCTATCTTTACCCATTGAAATGGCATTTACAGGACAAACATTTATACAAGGGTGTGCAAGACATTTTCTGCAGTTATCTGTTGTATAATAAGCCTTAGTTGGACAAGCTTCGCAACCAAACTTTATAACATTTATTAGTGGTTTCTCGTAAGCATTTGTATCAATATCTACCTTGTCAAAACCGTCAGTCACATTTTTAAATACGCCAATCTCTCTAACATCTAGCCCCATTGCTAGTCTAAGTCTTTCGTCGACAACTGCCCTTTCTCTAAAGATATCAGATCTATATCTTGCCACTTCGCCAGGCACTATCTTGTAGCTGGACTCTTCTAGGGCAGAGATATCTAAATCATTGTAGGCAATCCTTGCAACTTCAGCAAAAACTTTTCTTCTGATGTCGACAAGTGTTCCATAAATTTCTTTCATCGTTTCCCCTTATTACTTATATTCTTAATTTATCAATTATTTTTGCACTAACTTCTTGTGCAGTAGCCTTTAGCATTATCTCGTCGTCTACGATAACAACAGGTGATGCTTCGTTGTTGTGAATCTTGCAATAGTTTAGACAATGTGCAAATTCAACTTCTAAGTTTTCAGCAGAACATAGTTCGGACTCTGGTCCGCACAAATGGTCTTGTAAGTACTCTACTGCATCATAAATAGCATTAGCTCCCATAAGAGTGCATCTAGCACCCATACAAATAGTAACTTTCATATATCCTCCTCATCACTCTATAAGGATAGTTTAACATTTAACAATCATTTCTTCAATCATTATAATTAATTTATGATAATTATATTAAAAATGCTAAAATATAAGAGAGGTGGGACATGAAAGACTTTGAAAATTTAAAAAATCTGGCCCTCTTTAAGGGTCTTGATGATGAAGAATTAATAGAAATAGAAAAATATTTATCAGATGTGAAAACTTATGAAGCCAAAGAAATTATTTTTACTATTGGAGATGAGATAAATTATTTTGGAATACTTTTAAGGGGTAAAGTGGACTTGTCTCTTGAAGACGTCTTTGGCAACAAGGCAATCTTGTCAAAGTTAACTGGTCCAGCCCTCTTTGCTGAGTCAGTCCTAATTAAAGATGTGGGAGAGATCCCTTTGTCTGTTGTGGCAGCTTGTGATTCAGAGGTTGTTTTCTTTGACTACAAGGCCTACAAGTCATCAGACGCTAGGTCTCTTATCAAGGTTCAAGACAATCTCATAAAAATCTTGGCTGGTAAAAATTTATTTATGCGTGACAAGTTAAACCTACTTAGCCTGCCTTCATCTCGTGCCAAAATTTTATATTTTCTTTCTAGTGAGGCACGCAAGAGGAAGTCAAAATATTTTACAATCGATTTTAACATTAGCGAGCTGGCACAGTTTATGAACTTAAATCGCTCTTCACTATCTCGTGAACTTTCGAAACTAAAAAAAGAAGGCCTCATTGATTATCACAATAAGACCTTCCGTATTTTATAAGTTTATTTTATTTTCTTTGCAATTTAAAATTTTGATTTGCAAATTTATTCTTTATTTTGATGGGCTACTCTTGCACAGGCTGCTGCAGCTATAGCTGCTACCAAGTCGTCGGCAAAAGTAGTCACTCTTTCTACTTTTTTCTTTTCATCTAAGTCTTTGATTATGCCAATTTTTTTCTTATCAAGATAACCAAAGTTTGTGAGACCAATAGTCCCATACATATTTACAATTCCAAGAGTAAGAATTTCATCTATTCCATAAAGGCCCTCGTCATCTCTTATAATTGATTGTAGGGGTTCTGGCAACTTGCCTTCATTTGCCAAGTCGTCTAGGGCAAGCCCCGTTAGGATTGCGTGGATAGATTCTCTCTTCCTAACAACACTTTCCACACTCTCAAGGCATCTTTCCAGGCTCAAGTCATCAATATAATCTCCTTGCAACTTTTGCACAAGCTTTGCAATTTCTATTAACTCTATCCCAAAGTCCTCTAACCTCTTAACAGTAAGCTGGTAGAGTTCTTCCATGTCATATTTATATAATTTATCCTTCATAGGTCCTCCTATCTTCTTCTCATTTTTGCCCTATTCCTTCTTATCATCTTTGCCCTTGATATCTTAATGGAAATCCCATAGATAAAACCGGGTATAAGACTTGCCACAAAAAGGCTTAGGGGGTTGTAGGATATTCCCAAAATCTTAATAGCATAGACCTGAGGCATCAAAAAGAATTCTAATGGAAACTTCCAATAGGAGCCTCCCACTGACCTAGAGAAGACTTCTCTTCCCAGGCCCACAAAGGCAAAGGCAAATAAAACTAGACCAATTAGCCAGATTAAATTGCCTGCAAAAAAGTCTAAGCTCCTTGCATTCTTCTTTGATAGTCCCTTGCCAAAATTAAAATAGAGAATTAGGATAAGTCCCACTAAAATAACCTTGAAGGCAAGGTTGCCATAGACAAGGTCCCTCACCTGGCTAGACAAGTTAATCAAGCTAGCAACAGCGAAGGTTATAAAAACTATTAAGATGTGAAAAATTAAAGCTCGAGTGTTATTTCTCATCTCAGGTCCTACTTATCTAAAAACTTGCTTGCGTTTTCTGTGGACTTAACCTTCATGTCCTTGTCTACCCACACAATTCCTGCTCCAGTTTTATCTGACAATTCTTTTATTTCATCATCAGTGGAATTAAAGGCAGCAGTTGATAAGAAGTCACAAAGTCCAGAGTCCTCTTTGATTACAGTTGCAGACTTGATTTCGTGGGCTGGTTTCAAAGTATCAGGATCAATGATGTGACAGTATCTCACACCATCAAGATCAAAATATCTTTGGTAGTCGCCACTTGTAACAATAGAAGTGTTGGCAACATTTAAGGATGCTAAAACTTGGTCAGGGCTTTCAAGATCTGGATTTTGGATTCCAATCTTAAAGTTGTCCCTGCCATCTGTTGGCTTGCCAATGATTCTAACATTGCCGCCAGCAGAAATTACGCAGGACTTAACTCCCCTATCTTCAAGTTCCTTTGCAACAAGTTCAGTTGCAAAACCCTTGGCAGTTGCACCAAGGTCAAGTTCCATTCCCTTTTCAAGAGAAACTGTATGTTTCTCATCATCTAACTTAATCTTATCAATGTTTACAAGAGGACGTAACTTTTCAAGTTCTTCATCGCTTGGAAGGGCCTCACCCTTTAGGGCAATAACTTCTTCCTTAGTCTTGCCTCCCTCGTAAAGTTCCCTATACTCATTCCATAGCTTAGTCACAGGTCCCAAGGCAATGTTTGTATTGTGAGAAATGTTATTGTAGTCGTCAATGGAAGACTTTATAAGTTGGAACAAGGTGTCGTCAACAGTCACTGGCTTGATGCCTGCATTGTCGTTAATTGTCTTGACGTTCACAAGGTCTGGATAAGTCTTGTAGTTGTCAAAAAGTTTGTGAAGTTCTTCGTATCTTTCCTTAGCATAAACCAAGTTTTCCTTGGCAAAGCTATCGTCATCAGTGTAGATGGCAATGTGGACTACTGTGTCAAAAGTGTCGTAAAATTCAATCTCTTGCTTGTCCCCATCCTTGTTGACTTCGACAGATGCCACATTTTTGTTTGTATTTAAGTTTTCATTTTTTATGTTTTCAGCCTTCTTGTCCTTGCAGCCAGATAAAATTAAAAGACCGCTAAGGCTTAGTGCCAATAAAGTTTTTTTCATAATATCACCTTTCTCTATAATACCATTTAAGTCGCCGTTTTTTCAACAACTTTAAGCTTGGGAGGTCTGTGGCTTATCTTAATTTTCTTTACATAATATAATTTTTTTCTTCTATAGAATAAATGATTTATGCTTAACGATTTTTAATTAATTTATGGCAATTAAATTTTATATGTCGAGGAAGTCATTATCAAAATTTTTTCTCTTATTTATTGGCAGTTTATAAAAATTTATAAGTCTATCATCCTTCATAATGCCATAAGAACTTATAAGTCTATCTCCCACCATTAGCTTGTGAAAATTTATTGACCTGTCTTCTCTTATAAGTTTATAAAAATTTGCGAACCTCTTATTTCTCACTAAGTCCTAAATATTTATCAGGTCACAAGCTCTTAGAACTTTTTAACTTTTCATCAAATACTTTTCTTTGATTTAGTCCCACTTTCTTATAAAGTCATAAAAAAAGACAGCCCCATGGACTGTCTCAAAAAATTATTTTTTATTCTTCATCTTCTTTTTTTCTCTTAAATCTACCTAATAGAAGTAATAAACCTGATGCAAGACCTGCTGATGCAGTTTCAAGTGCAAGACCAGCGTCGCCTGTCTTAGGAGCCTTGTCATCGCCAGCAAGATTAGCTTTGCCAACTTCGTTACCTACACGACTTGCTTCCTCATCTTCTTCTTGTTCAACTTGAGCAAGAACCTTAGCTTCTTCAGTTTCTATTTCTTCTTCAGCTTCCTTTACATTTTCAATTTCATTTATATTTTCAGCTTCCTTTACCTTTTCAGCTTCAGAAACTTTAGGATCATTTTCTTTTTCAAGCTTTGGATTTTCAGGAGATTCTTGCGGTGGATTCTTTGGATCATCACTTGGATTTTCTCCTGGCTTATTAGGTGTATTCCTACCAGGTTCAGATGGAGTCTTATCTCCTGGTTTGTTAGTAGTGTTTGGTGCCTTTGGTCTGTCTGGCCTTTCACCTAGTATACCTGGTTCATTTGGTTTGTTAGGCTTGTTAGGTTTATTGTTATCAGGTGTGCTTGGATTTTCAGGAGCTGGGCACATCTTATCATTTGGTTTTGTACCAACTTTAATAATCTTCTTAACAGGTTGTTTAGTAATTTCTTCTTTTCTGCTATCTTTGATTTCTTTACTGTTTTCTATTGTCAAAGTTGTTTTCTTTTCGCCATCGATACCCTCTTGAACAGTTTTAAATGTTCCAGCATCCAAAGTATCATCTTTGATGACTTCAACTTCATAAGCAACTTTATCAAGTATCTCTATAGTTCCATTAGTCTTGCCTCCGATTTTTACAACTCTGTTTTGACCTGCTTCTTCAGTTTCAGAAGTTACAATTTTCTTTTGAGTTTCATCGTAAGATGTTGTTATTGTAACTTTACCATTCTTACCTTGAGTTACTTCTTCAGTCTTTCCAGCTTCAAGATTTTCGTCGTATTGATATTCTGTGTTAAATGGTTTTTCTACAACTTTTGTAACTGGTTTTGTACCAACTTTAACAACTCTCTTCACAGGGTCTTTAGTTTCTTCCTTGGTTACTAGTTTGTTTTGATCTTTATCATAAGAAGTTGTAATAGTAACTTTTCCTTTTTCGCCTGGAGTTACTTCTTCTTCCTTGCCCATTTCTACATTTTCATCATAGATGTATTCTGTTTCAAATGGTTTTTCTACTTCCTTAACAACTGGTTTGATACCAATCTTAATAACCTTATCTACAGGATCTTTAGTTGTCTTGAATTCGCCTTCTTTAGTCTCTGTAACTTTGCCATCCTTGATTACAAGTATGTTTGTTCTTTCTTGTTCTCCTGGTTCTCCACCAGTTTCTTGACGTTGACCTGCTTCAAGATTTTCATCATACTCAATTTTAGTTTCGAAAGGTAATTCTTTCTTTTCTTTGATTTCATGAGTACCATCATTAGTTCCTTCACCAACTAAAACAACTGCATTTTTAGCTTTTTTAGTTACTGTTGGCTCAGATGTTTCTGTTACTTTTGAATTAACGATTGTAAGGGTCTTTTCTTGTTCACCCTTCTCACCCTTTAATTCATTGCCTTCATCATCTGTGGCATACTTCCATTCGCCCTTCTTAAGTGATGGGTCCTTTCTAACTTCAACTTCAAATGGAATTTCTTCCTTAACTTTTTCAGTTCCATTAGTCTTTCCACCGATTTTAACAACTCTGTTTTGACCAGCTTCTTCTGTTTCAGAAGTCACTACCTTCTTTTGATCCTTGTCATAAGATGTTGTGATAGTAACTTTACCATTTTTACCTGGAGTTACTTCTTCAGTCTTGCCAGATTCAAGGTTTTCGTCATAAACATATTCTGTGTTGAATGGTTTTTCTACTACCTTAGTAACTGGTTTTGTACCGATTACTATAATTTCCTTCTTAGCTGCTTTTTCATTTTTCTTTGTAGAAGTTAGTTCGCCATCTTTTTCGCCATTTTTAATCTTTTGTGAATATTCTACATCGTAAGAACCCTTTTCGCCCTTTTGTTCAACTTTTGTTTGACCAGCTTCAAGTTCATTAGAATATTTGTATTCAACTTCAAATGGCACTTCGTGGCTTTCTGTATGAGTTATTGTACCTGTGTAGTCTTTTTGACCCACTTTGATAACTGCATTTGTTGGATCTGTGTTTTTTATAATTTCTGGTTCACCAACAATTTCAGAGTTTTTAATAGTCCACTTAGTTGTCTTTTCTCCAACTTTTCCTTCTGTTACTATCTTGTAGTTGTCTTTTGCGTCTGGATAGTTTTTATAGAAGTCTGGGTCAAATTGTACATCGTAAGTGAATGGTTTTTTCTCTGTATATTCGTGAGTACCTTCTGTTCCTGCAGGAATTTTGATTTTCTTGTTTTTGGCTTCTGTTGTAACATTTTGTTCCATAGTGATGACGCCTGTTTTAGGGTCTCTCTTTGTTATAACTGTTATAACTCCATCGTTACCTTCTTCGACTACTTCAGGTTTGCCATCTTTCCTTGTGTAATCAAGCTCATATTCAAGACCTTTTGGAATTTTTACAGTAGTTTCTGCTGGTTTTGTACCAATTTTTATAATTCTTGGTGTAGGTTCTTTAGTAACCTTAGCCTCAATTTTGCTTTCCCCTTCTTTGAAACTTCCATCTTCTTGGAAAATTCCTTTTTTATCATTTAAAGTATCTTGGACAAAACTTATTGAAAGTTCACCCTTAACTCCTGCTTGAATCTCTTTAAATGTTCCTTCGTCAAGATTTTCATCATATTCAACTATTGTCTCGAATGGAATATCAGATTTTTTTTCATCCTTAGTTTGAGTTTTGTATTTAGGTGCATCTTCCTTTGGCATAGCAAAGAATTCAACTTTATTATATTCGTACTTTACCTGATTATTTTTATCAATGTATTTAACTTTTACAGGAACTTCAATACTTTCTCCACCTTCGATATTTCCTTCTGGAATAGTGGCAGTGACTGCTCCGGTTTCGTCTACAGAAACAGTCCATTCGTTACCTTTTTCATCTTTATAAGTTGTTTTTTCTAGGATATATTCTTGTGGATCAGGTACACCTTCCTTGCTTTCTGCTAATTTAGGTTTACTTGTTATCGTAGTTCCTTCAAAACCTGCTTTTGCTCTGTATTTTGGAGCGTTGTTATCAGATTTTTTAACAACAAAGTGGAACCAGTGTACGTCAGTTGAACCGTTTGTATAGGTATATGTTACAGGGAATGAGAAATGGTCTCCAGGTTCTGAAGTTTTTGGAGGGATTATAGTAAAATTAGAAGCTCCACCTTCTTTCGATGGCTCTACAATCCATCTATCATCTGGATTTAGGTTATCATTTTGTGTTTCTATAAATTTTTGATCGATTTCAACTGAAGCTTCACCCTTAGCCACTGCTTCTTGCATTTCTTCTGCAGTCTTTGGATTTTCGCCTCCTATTGTAAGGTTATAATCTTTTATTGCAGCACTATCTATTCCCTTGATTTCATAAGGGTCACCTGCTTTAACATCATTAAAGGTATGGCCTCCAGTTTTTTCGTTCTTTCCATTGTAGAAATCTTGGTCATAATAACGAGTATCGTCAAGATTAATATTAAACTTACCAATTAGGTTGTAGTGGTCGTAGCGGTCAATGCCTTGCTTATCTATTACTACATTTTTACCATTGTGGTTTATTGTCTTTGTACCAGCTCCTGTTGGGGTATATTTATCTTCACCGTAATTTGCTTTCACACCGACTGCCCTAAACTCTGCTTCTGTTCTAGGACGGGCAAAGAATTTTACTTCTAAGTTTTGAATTCCTTTGTATTCATCCTGTGTGAAAATAGAATTTTTATTTATATTTCCATTTTTATCTACAGCACCTTCAGGCATTTGGACTTTTACATTTCCATTTTCGTCGATATAAGCCTTTGCTCCAGGTACAACCTTCCCAGTTTTAGGATTGTAGACTTGTCCGACTAATCTTTCTTTTGCATTGTCATCAAGGTTTTCTACTTTTACACCAGTATCTATAAGCTGACCTTGAACAAATTCTTTTTGATCATGAGATCCGTTTAGTTTAATAATCTTTAGCTTGTCATTTTCATTTGGCCATGGATTGACTGTAAAAGTAAAGCCAACACTATTTCCAGTAGTAGCTCTTGGCCCTTTAGGGTCTTCTACCTTATAATGACCTTCCCAAGCCATAGTTGTGTTCTTATTGTTGATATTATTAATACGTTTTAAATCTTCTTCACTTGCAATAGCATTCAGATTTCTTTGTTTTCCAGATCCATTTATTTCTATTTCTGTAGTAGCTTTATAATTAGGGGTTTTAAAGCTATCTCCAAGAGAACCATCGTCTGGTGACTTTGCAGGAATATTTCCAGTAGAAAGCACTCCTCCCATAAGACCGGAGTTTGTAAATGCAAAATCTGTATAGGTCCTTTGACCTTTTTCCTTGTCTATCTCAATCTCAAATCCCCATTTCGTCTTATCAGGACTGGTTGGACTTGGCTCTAAAGTTTTGTATCTATATCCATCTACAAATTCATTTTCTTTATCAAGATTATCAAAAGATGCTGTAGGACCAGCTCCTTGTTCCATTTGTGTAGAACGGTAACGTTCAGATTCATCAAAGTTTTTAATATTAGCTTCGTCTTCTGCGTAGTTTGGCTCAGTTGATTGTTCTTGTCCTTCTTTCACAGATTCAGGAGACTTTTCTTCTGAAAGCTCTAGCTCTTTATCATCTTCAGCTTTTCCTACTGGAGTATTTTCTTCAGCTGCTTTATTTTGTGGAGTTTCAGCTTTCTCGTCACCGGTAACTTTAGATGCAGCTTCTTCAGCTTTTGCTTCTGATGCTTCTCCAGTTACTTCATGGCTTCCTGGGTCTGTTGCTTTATTTTCTTCTACAAGAGCTTCTTTATTATCTTCAGACTTTGCTGTTTCTTTAGCTGCAGTAGTGTCTACGCCATCATTTGAACTTGATGATCTATCCATGTTTTGTGCTGCTTCTATAACAATATTTTTTGTATCTTCGTTATTAGCTGCATTCGATGCTGCATCTACTTTTACAGACATAGATATTGACATAACTGTCGCCATAGAAAGTACGGCAAAGACTTCTTTACCATTCTTTATTGGGTTCTTCATTCTTATAAAATCTCCTTTTTAAAATATCTTTATAAAACTTATAAATAATAAGTAATTCAAACAATAAAAAATCCGTATAATTTAAGACTTCCAATTTACGGTTATAGCTTGTACCTATTGTCATATGCTTTATATTATACCAATTGAGTCCTTGTTTTAAGCATTTTTATAAAAATTTAACATAAGATTTTTTAAGGATTTTGCGTTTTTTATAAATTTATTGTATTTTATTTTTTCAGTTATCTAGTTATGTTAATAAATCATTGTTTTTATTTTTCATCTTTTGAATTTTTGTTTTTTCCTCATTTCCCTATTCCATAGGATCCAGTTTTTTATGTTAATTTTTTATCCTTTTATATGCTTTACTTTAGTTTACTTAAAATTGTATTTTTATTTTTCCTTTACTTTTCGAGAAAATTTTGAGCCTTATATCTAAACTGCTTGAATTAATATTTTTTTGTAATACGAATTTAATTTTGTATGTAAAAGCTAGTTTAAAATTTTTCAAGTTAATTCCAGATTAAATATTTATTTTTATTTTGTATTAATATCATCTCACAAGATTTTTCTACAAGTTTCTCCCAATAAAAAAAGTCAGTGGACTGATCCACTGACTCATTTCTTATAAGATTTAAAATTTATTTTTCGTAAACTGGTCTCAAGGAATCCATGTATTTTGGATTTCTACCATGTGTTAGGTCTGCGAAAAGTTTTTTAAGTTCTAGGCACACCTTGCCTGGTTTGCCATCGGCAACTTTGATGTCGTCAACTTCAACTACTGGTGCAACTTCCATAGCTGTTCCTGAGAAGAATACTTCATCTGCGTTGTAAAGTTCTGTTCTTGCAACAGATTTTTCCACACATTCGATTCCAAGTTCTTCTTTTGCAAGTTTCATTACAAGATCTCTTGTGATTCCTTCTAGGATGTCATCTGATGCTGGAGGAGTCATTAATTTTCCTTTCTTGTATAGGAAGATATTTTCTCCAGGTCCTTCACATACAAAGCCATTTCTGTTTAGTAGGACTGCTTCGTCGTAACCATTTTTTGTTGCTTCAAAGGATGCTAGGGCTGAGTTTAGGTAGCCTGCTGTAGCCTTTGTTCTAGGTGGCAACATGTTATCTGCTATTCTAACCCAAGATGATACCTTTACTTTGAAGGCTTCTTTGTCTATATATTTTCCCATAGGTTGTAAGTAAATAACTACGCAGTCATCTTCGTGTCCGTGTAGACTAATTCCAACTGTTTTTCCGTCTTTGTAGGCAATTGGTCTGATGTAAGTTGTTTCTCTAAATCCATTTTTTCTTAGAAGTTCGATTGTGTAGTCTGCTAGTTCTTCTGCTGTGTAGCCCACTTCTAGGTTGGCAACCTTAGCTGATTGTAAAAATCTTTCATAGTGTTCTACAAGTTTAAAGGCGTAAAGTTGTTCTTCTTCTTCTTCGTTCCAGTAGGCACGAATTCCTTCGAAGACTCCTAGTCCGTAGTTAACAACCTTGGATCTAATGCTTATAGACACCTTTTCTTCTTCTACTATTTCCCCATTATAAAATACATATGATTGGTTCATCTTTCTTCCCTCTCTTTAATTTTTATTTATTTTTAAGTTGATTTTCTTTATCACGCTACTTAAAAATATTAAAAAGTATTTTACCACTTTTAAGTGCCAAATTCTAGTATTTTAAAAAAACTTTATCTATAAAATTTTTTCTATATTTTTTTATTTATTTCTTTATGTAAATATTTTTCTTTCTATAGACTTATTTTGACTTATTAATTTTCTATTTTTAAATTTTCACTAAGCCCTATTGTTTTATGAGTCAAAATTTTTCTACTAAGTTGTTAGCTTTAATAACTCTATAATTTTTTTAAAGTCATAATTTTTTACTACTCCATAGCTTTTTATAAAGTCCTAGTCCCTTATAAGTTTGTCACATCTTCCTCCCTAATCCTTTTTTTGTAAATTCTATTTTTCCTCTCACATTTTAGTAATTGTAACTTATAAATCTTCCCAGCAAAAAAGAGACTACAAAATGTAGCCTCTTCTTATAATTAAAATTTAATTTAGATTAAATTTCTGCTTTAATTCTTTGTTCTCTTTCAATAGCTTCGATTAGTTTTGGAACAACTGCGTTGATGTCTCCAACTACTCCAAGGTCAGCTACTTCAAAGATTGCTGCTTCTGGGTCCTTGTTAACAGCTATGATAAGGTCTGAGTCTTCCATACCTGCAACGTGTTGGATTGCTCCAGAGATACCCATTGCGAAGTAAAGTTCTGGTCTAACTGTCTTACCAGTTTGTCCAACTTGGTGATCTTTTGTGATCCAACCAGAGTCTACTGATGCTCTTGATGCAGAGATTTCTGCTTCTAGCTTGTCAGCAAGTTCTTGAAGTGGTTTGAATCCTTCTGGTCCACCGATTCCACGTCCACCAGATACAAGGATCTTAGCTTCTGTGATATCTTTCTTGTGAGATTCTTCTTTTGCAATATCAAGAATTTTAACATTCATGTCTGCATCTGTAAAGTCAACTTTGAATTCTTCAACTTCGCCTTTTCTTGATGTGTCGTTGTCAAGTGCTTGCATTACGCCTGGTCTTACTGTAGCCATTTGTGGTCTAAAGTTTTCACAAACGATAGTAGCCATTAGGTTACCACCAAAGGCAGGTCTTGTCATCATAAGGTTTTTAGATTCTGGATCTATTTCTAGTTTTGTACAGTCAGCTGTAAGTCCTGTGTGGATTCTTGCTGCTAGTCTTGGAGCAAGGTCACGGCCTATTGATGATGCACCGTAGATTACGATTTCTGGTTCTTTGTCCTTGATAATTTTTGTTATTGCCTTTGCGTAAGGTTCAGTAACATATTCTTTTAGCATAGGATCTTCTACTACGATAACCTTGTCTGCACCGTGTCTAATAAGAACGTCTGCGTGATCTTTTACCTTTTCACCAAGTAAAACACCAACAACATCTTGTCCTAGGTCGTCAGCAAGTTCTCTTGCTTTTCCTAGAAGTTCTATTCCAACTTTTTCAAGTTTATTGTCTCTTTGTTCTATAAATACAAATACATCTTTACTCATTTTTAAACCCCCAATTAGATAATATACTTTTCTTGAAGTTTAGCAACGATAGCTTGAGCTGCTTCGTCAGCAGTTAAGTCAGTTAAAAGTACGCCCTTACCTTTACCTTGTTTAGGGAAAGATTTTCTAACTTTTGTAGGTGAACCCTTAAGTCCTATGTTTGCCATATCAAGTTTGTCTTTAATATCTTCTAGACCCCAAACTCTGATTTCTTTTTGGTAAGCTTCAAATACTTTACCAATTGTCATATATCTAGGTTCTGCTAATTCTGCGATTGCAGTAATTAGGCATGGGAATTTAATATTAATTGTGTGGTATCTGTCTTCGAATTGTCTCTTAACTGTGATACCTTTTTTGTCATCGTCAAGTTCAAGTTCTTCTACATAAGATACTTGTGGAACTCCAATGTGTTCTGCGATTTGTGGTCCAACTTGTGCTGTATCACCGTCGATTGCTTGTCTACCACAAATGATTAGGTCAAAATCAAGGTGTTCAAGTGCTGCAGTGATTGTGCAAGATGTTGCCCATGTATCAGCTCCACCAAAAGCTCTATCAGATACTAAGATTCCATCGTCAGCGCCCATTGCAAGTGCTTCTCTTAGTGCTTCTTGAGCTTGTGGAGGTCCCATTGATAATACTGTTACGTGGATATCTGGATTTTCATCTTTAAGTCTAAGTGCAACTTCTAGACCTGATTTATCATCAGGGTTTATAATACTTGGCACACCGTCTCTAATAAGTGTATTAGTAACAGGGTCAAGTCTAACTTCATTAGTATCAGGTACTTGTTTAATACATACTACTATATTCATTTATATTACTCCTTCCGATTATTTAACGCCCATCCAGCTAGATACAACCATCTTCATTACTTCAGATGTACCTTCGTAAATTTCTGTGATCTTAGCATCTCTCATCATTCTTTCTATTGGATAGTCACGAGTGTATCCGTATCCACCGAATAATTGTAGACATCTTCTAGTAATATCACTAGCTGCATTAGCTGCGAATAGTTTAGCCATTGCTGCAAAGTGTCCATATGGAAGGCCTGCTTGCTTAGCATCTGCTGCTCTATAAACTAATAGTTGAGCTGCTTCTGCAGTTGTCTTCATATCTGCAAGTTCAAATTGAGTGTTTTGGAATTGAGAAATTCTTCTGCCGAATTGTTTTCTTTCAGTAGTGTATTTTACAGTTTCATCAATTGCACCTTCAGCAATTCCTAGAGCTTGAGATGCGATTCCAATTCTACCACCATCAAGTGTCTTCATAGCGATAGCGAATCCCTTACCTTCTCTTCCAAGAAGATTTTCCTTTGGTATTCTACAGTCTTCAAAGATAAGCTCACAAGTTGAAGATCCTCTGATACCCATCTTGTCTTCTGGTTCTCCAACAGTAAAGCCTGGAGTTCCTCTTTCAACTATGAAAGCTGAAATTCCGTGGTTACCCTTAGATCTGTCTGTCATTGCGATTACGATGAATACATCAGCAAATCCAGCGTTTGTGATAAAGATCTTTGAACCGTTAAGTACATATTCGTCTCCATCAAGTACTGCAGTTGTTCTTTGTCCACTTGCGTCAGTACCAGCGCCTGGTTCTGTAAGTCCGAAAGCACCAAATTTTTTACCTGCTAGTAAATCTGGTAAGTATTTTTTCTTTTGTTCTTCTGTTCCGTTTTCGTAAATTGGAGCACAGCATAGTGAAGTGTGAGCTGAAACAATTACACCAGTAGTAGCACATTTCTTAGAAAGTTCTTCTACTGCCATAGCGTAAGCTAGGTAGTCAGCACCTTGTCCACCGTATTCTTTAGGAAATGGTATTCCAAAGAAACCGTATCTGGCCATTTTTTTAACATTTTCCATAGGAACTTCTTCAGTTGCATCTACATCAGCAGCAACTGGTTCTACTTCATTTTCAGCAAAAGCACGATACATTTGTTGTAATAATAGATGTTCCTTATCCAATTTTAAATCCATTTAAAATCCCCCTAACAATAATTTAAAGAATGTTATTTAATTAACATACGTTATTTCTATTATATCATTATGTCTTTGTTTTTCAAGACTTTCTTTAATTTAAAACTTTTATTTAAAACAATTTCCTCTTTCATAAAAATAAAAACTAATAGTAAGAATATCAGCTTAATTTTGTAAATTTTGTTAACTTGTGAAGTCTTTTAACTTAATAGTTGTTTGTCAAGTACTAAGTCTTTATAAAGTCATGAGACTTTGTGACAAGGTTTTTATAAACTTCATAGCTTATAATTTGTAGTCAAGATCTCTTATTCTGTAATTTCTTCCAAAGAAAAAGTCAGGAGATGCCTGACTAATTTTTTGCAAAATAAAAGGACGGCTAACCGTCCCTATTTTAAATATCTGCCTTAACAACAAGTACAGATTTCTTTGAATGATTTATAACCTTATTTGATACTGAGCCAAGTAGAGTTCTTGAGAAAGCACCAAGTCCCCTGTTACCCATGATAATAAAGTCTACATCTTTTTCGTCTGCGAACTTACAAATTTGTTCGCCAGGATTGCCTGAAGTGTAAAAAGTTTCCACATTGTATGGGTAACCATTTAAATCACTTTCTGCATCCTTAAGTATCATCTCAGCTCTCTCAACATTTGCCTTGTCAATTTCAAGTGTAAAGTTGAAGTTTGCTGGATATTGCTCAAAAATAGAAGTTTCTGGTGTCACTGTGAGGATAAGTAGTTCAGCACCTAGCTTTTCTCCCATGTCTCTTGCGACGTCGATTGATTTTTTTGAAGACTTTGATCCGTCAATTGGTACTAATATTTTCATCTTTTACCTCCTATTTATTTAATATATTTTTCTATTTATATTATACCCTAAGAAGAGAAGATTTAACATATCAAATTACTTCTTTATAAATTTAAAGTGCAAGGATTTTGTTTTTATTTTATAAAGTTTTATTAAGTTATACTTTTTATGGCTTTGTTTTTCTTTGCTAAGTCCTAACATCTTACAGCTTCATAATTTTTCATTAAGTCCTATCATCTTACAGCTTCATAATTTTTCATCAAGTTATATTATCTTTCAACTTTATCTTATTTCATCAAGTCATATCATCTTACAACTTCCTAAGTTTTTATTAAGCTATAAGATCTTACGACTTTTCTTCCTTTCACTAAGTAGAAATTTTATGCAAAGCCCTGAGATTTTAATTCACAAAGACTTATAAAAAAGTTTGACAAATATAATAAATAGATTTATTATTAAGCCAAGTGACACGGTGTCACTTTGGAGGTAACATGGCAAAACAAACTTTTAATAACTTAGACGAAAAGAGAAAAGAAGAAATTTATAAGAAGCTCAAGGAATACTTCGAGGAAGAAGACCTTAAAAAGATCAGCGTATCGGGCATTGTAAAAAAACTTGATATAGCAAGGGGATCCTTCTACCAATATTTTGAGAGCCTGGAGGAATGCTATGACAGTCTCTTGCAAAGGGAAACTGGTCAGGTCCACCACAAGTTTTATTTTCTCTACAAGGAAAACAAGGGCGACCTTGAGAAAACTCTTTGGACCTACAGAGATTATTTAGCAGAAGAACTCTACGACAAAAATTTAAAAAACTTGTACGTGGCAAAATTTTTCTTGTTTGAAGATTCCTTTGTCTCTCATGGCAAAAACTTTTTGATGAAAAACTTGTCAAAGGAAAACTACCACTGCATGGTCTTCACAATGGCAATCTTCCACCAGCTTCTTAAGGAGTCCATCACCAGAGACTATTCTAAGGAAGAATTTTTAGAAGTGTGTGATACCTACATCAAATGGTTGTTAGGAGGTATAAATAATGAATCAATTTGAAATATTTTTTGACGGACTTTATCTAAGTTTAGTCATCTTTCTCGGCATAAGAATGCTTTTGATAAATCACGAAGACAGCAAGACTCTTGGAGCTATGACCCTACTACTTGGACTTGGCGACTCCTTCCACCTAGTCCCAAGAATTATTGCCAACGTCATGGACAATGGCTTTGTTCTTAATTCAACTTCACTCTTTATTGGGACTAGGGTTTCTTCTATTACAATGTCAGTCTTTTATCTCTTGTTTTACTTCTACATCAAAAAGACAAGGAACTTAAAGAATAAGGGACTTGATCTCACAATGCTTGGCCTCTTTGTGGCAAGACTTGTGACAGTATTTATTTCCTTTAAGAGGGCTGCCAACATAGACCTAATTTCAAATCTTCCCTTTGTCATTATGGGTATAATTGACATTGTCCTCTTGTTTAAGAATAGAAATCTTAAGGACTTTAAGGGACTTTACATCTACGTCTTCTTTAGCTTCCTCTTCTACATCCCAGTAGTTTTATTTAAAAAGGCTTATCCAAGCCTTGGGATGCTTATGATGCCAAAGACTGTCATGTATGTTTTGATTGTCCTAAAGCTTTACAAAAATTTGCAAAGGAACTTTGTCAAGAGGGACCTAATGGAATATGCCTTCGCCTATCTTCTTTCAGGAATTTTAGTTGGAGCAACTTACAGGGAATTGAGCAAGGTCTTTGATGTGACAAAGTATATGTCCCTTGCCCACACCCACTTAATTGTTTTGGGCTTTATCCTTCCAGGTCTTTTCTATCTCTTGATAAAGAATTCAGACCTTGCCGATGAAAAAATTAAAAAATTATTTAATATTTATAATTTTGGAATTTACTTGGCCTTCACTTCAATGATTATTCATGGCCTTGTGGATTCACACATGCCAATGGGACTAACTGAGATTGGACTTGTTTCTATCAGCGGCATAGGTCACATTCTTCTCACAATTTCTATTATCCTCCTTGGCACAAGCGCCTTGAGGTCAAGGGAAGTCAAAGAAGCTTAATAAATAAAAAAAATCTGTTGGGAGACCAGCAGATTTTTTTGTGGCATTTTGCATTGGCTAATAGCTTTCTATTATAATTTTTAATTCTTCTATTCACTTAATTTTCTCTCAATTTTTTAGTTAACTTTACAAGGGCAAAAAAATAAGACGGCCTAAGCCGTCCTATTTATATCTTTAATTTATTGCCAAACACTTACGTCTTCAGCCTTGTCGCCCTTGACTGCATTGTGTCCATTGGAAGCGTCTATGATTTGATAGTATGCCCAGTGGCTCATTGGCACGTCAGAGAATTTCTTCAAGCTATTTGTGTTCACATTTGTAAAGGAAGTTGATTTAGTGTTTCTTCCAAATACAGAGTTAAGAACTGTAACAGCTTCGGCTCTTGTAAGTTTTTGATCTGGTTTAAATGTTCCATCAGGGAATCCCTTGATTTTCTTGTTGCCATAAAGTTGGTCTATTGCATTAGATGCCCAGTGACCCTTAACATCCTTGAAGTTTGAAGATCCTGGATAACCATCCTTAACAAATACAGCAATCATTTGTGCAAATTCTGCCCTAGTGATTCCTTGGTTAGGTTTAAATGTTCCATCAGAGTAACCACTGATGAAGCCCTTAGATACTGCGAAGTTGATTTCGTCAGAGTACCATTTATTATTAGCATCCTTAAACTTAGTTGTTGGGTTCTTAGGAAGTTCTTTTCCTTCGTTAACAAGTGTTACAAACATCCTAACAGCTTCTGCTCTTGTAACTTCCTTGCCTGGTTTAAATGTTCCATCAGGATAACCTGCTATATAAGAAGGTGAGTTTACCTTAGCAGCAACTTTTGCTTCTTGTCCTGCAATTTTAACTTCAGTAGATCTTGAAGTCTTACCAGATTCCTTAGCTTCAATCTTAATAGTTTCGCCAGCTTTTAGTTCTCTATTTAAGCTGATGTTAAAGATACCAGTTGAACCTGCACTTGCTCCACCAAGTCTTGTTCCATTTGAATCATAAACAGTTACATCTGCGTAAGCACCTGCGTTACCTCTTACAAATTTTGCTCCAGCAGAAACATTATTTACAACTGGAATCATTGAGTAACTAGAGTCACTTACATAAGTTCCATTTACATAATATTCAAGACTCCTTGAAGTTGAAACTCTTGGAGAATTCCAAGATACCTTGAAGTATCCATCAGAATCTATTGTGTCAGATCCTAGATATGTTCCATCGTCATAAACATAAACTGTTCTGTTCTTGTAGCCCTTTAGGTAACCTGATGTTGAATAGTTTGATCTTGAGATGTCTGTTGGATAAACTCTATGGTCGTACTTGTTGGAATACCAGTCACGTCCATAGTATCTTCCATTGTTGTAGTAGTATCCATCTTTCCAAAGATTCTTTTCTGCTGAATAGAAGCCAGATTTTTCTGCAACTAAGTCAGCCTTGTAATCTCTGTATCTTCTATAATAGTTTGAATATCTTATATAATTTCTCTTACCATTCTTGATGTAGTAGTAATCTCCGTCAGAGTCTTTATAAACTCTGTAGCCATCATAGTAGCGGTCTCCATTCCTGTAATAGTAGTCGTCATCATAGTATCTGTAGTCATCGTAGTATTTGCCTAGATAAACTTTAAATCTACCATAAGCATCAGTTTCATCTTTATAACCTGTTTTTGATCCGTCAATCTTTAGGGTAACTGTAGCATCTTTAACAGCTTCTCCTTTAGAAGTAACCTTACCTGTTACATAATTTCCATCATATTCAATGTCAGAAATATAAAGATCTTCCTTAGTTGGAACTGCTGGCTTTTCTTCTTCCCATTTAGCGTAAAGATTTGTATTTTCGGTAATTTCTGTGTCGAAATTAAATCTATTTACAAATACTCCGTCGTCTGTGTACCAACCTTTAAAAGTATATCCCTTTCTTGTTGGAGCAGTAGGTTTTGTAGCAGTTTTTCCTTCTTCAATAGTTTGTGTTGCTACTGTACTTCCACCCTTTGAATAAAATGTAACATCAAATTTTTTAACTTCTGGTGCTTTTTTAGTGAATTTAGCATAAATTATTCTGTCAGTATTAATTTCTTCTGTTTTTGTAAATCCAGTAGTTAACCCTTCATCAGTATACCAACCACCAAATACATAACCTTCTTTTTTTGGTTCCTTTAAGTTTTCGGCAGGAATTGCTTCTCCTTTATTTACATCTATTGGTGTGCCTAAGTCTTGGATTGTTTTTTCAGCTTTTCCTTCTTCAACTAGTACAGCTTTAAATGTAACTTTCACTATCTCTTTAGCTGGAGTTAGAGGTGTCAATTCTTGACCAGCTTTTTGGCCACCAGTTTCTCCTCCTGATTGATCAGTTGGATCAGCTTCGTTTTCTTGTGCTACTGCAACAGGAACTGTTACATCAGATAATTCTAGTTTTTCACCTTCATCATCTGCAAATACATTGAATGGTATTGAGGTTACCATTACTCCTGCGAGCAATAGTCCTAATATTTTCTTGTTTCTCATATGTTTCCTCCTATCTGAATATTTCCCGTTAAAACATTTTCCTTAAGGCTATTATACCCAAAATAATGGAAATTACATTATAATTTACAATTTTTTAATAAATTTAATTCTTTTGTAATATTGGAAGGGCAAACCTATACAAATATATTTTTTGCGTAAAATTTTTGTCAAAACTTATAATTAATTCTCAAGTTAATTTTCTTTTTTTCTTTCAAATAAATTTTCAATAAGAAAAATAAGTTGAAAGAAAAAAATTTTTTAAAAATTATTCCCTATCTACTCCTAATTTAGATCTCTCTAAAGTTTCTAAAGCTAACAAAAATTTTATTTCTTATTTATATAGTGAAAAATAATTTTAAATAAATAAAGGAGAAAATAATTTTCAAACTAAATAAAAAATCAAAAACAAATCCAAAAACATCAACAATCTTTATAAAATTTTAAATAAATCAAATAAAATAAGACAAGAAAAAAAGGCAATCTTGAGATTGCCGAAAATATTTTATAAATTTTTCCTTCTTAATCGCTTACCAAACACTCACAAGTAACATTGATATGTCGTCAACTTGTGGGCCATCTGTAAACTCTTCTAATTCATTATTTATCTTATCAAGTATATCGCTGTTGTAATTGGAAACTATGTCCAAGACTCTCTTGTGACCAAAGGCTTCCTTGTCTGGGTTCCTCGCTTCTTCAACTCCGTCAGTCATAAAGAGGAGGTAGTCGCCAGCGTAAAGTTTTATTTCCTTTTCTTCGTAGTCAGGCTTTGCGAAAAATCTTGAGATTGGATAACCTCTGGACTCAAGACTTATGGCCTCCCTGTTCCTAACTCTTAGGGGCAATGGCAAGTGGCCTGCGTTGGAGAAGGTGAAGCTTCTCTTCTTTAAATTATAAACTCCATAAAAACATGTGAAGTAATTTTCGATCTCAAGCTTTAGACCTGTGAACCTCTTACAAAGTTCTGTCAAAGTTTTCTTTGGAGAGTTTTGGACTGACTTGTCAAGGGTCCTCACCATTGACTTAATAAACATTGTTACCATAGAGGCTGCGAAGCCGTGACCCACTGAGTCTGCGATGTACATTCCTATGTTATCGTCATCTATTTGGAAGACGTCAAACATGTCTCCACTTAAAATTGTTGAAGGTTTGTAGAGGTAGTTGACCTTTAAGTTTTTTATAAAGCCCTTGTCTGGAAGGACCTTCTTTTGTATAAGGGAAGCTGCGTTAGTTTCGTTGGTCATAAACCTATTCTTGTCTATGAGTTCCTTTTGAAGTTTCCTTGCCATAGTCACGTTCCTAAAAACTTCTACAACGCCAAGGATTTCTCCCTTCTTGTTAATTATCGGCGAGCACTTAACAGAAAAGACCATGCTCCCAATATTTTCTTCCCTTTGGATGACTTCGCCGCTCATTAGGGCTCTCTTGGTGATCTCTGGATCAAAGAGGTCTTCCCCAAGTATGCAGACTTTTTTATCTGGATCGTAACCCAAGAGATCTTCCATGGCCTTGTTAACAAAGACAACTTTTTCCTTATAGTCTAGGACCCTAACAAGGTCCGCAATGGAATTTAGAACTTGAAAGTCTACATTTTCGTCAATTTTTTCTCTTTCCATTTTGTCTACCATGAGTCACCATCCTTTCATCAATGCTTTCAGTATAACAAATGAAGTCCCACTAAACAATTATCTTCTTGGCTTTGGACCATAGTATTGGTAGTAGTAGGTCTTTAGTCTTCCGTTGTATAATTTTCTATTTCTGTCGGCTTTTTTGCCAAAGTTTTTCTCGAAGTTTTCGTTGGCTGTGATTATATAATAGGACCAAGTCTTTAGTGATCTTGCAAGTTCTCCAAGCTCTTTGTTGAGCTCGTCTACATCTTCTTTTCCAATTCTCTCTCCATAAGGTGGGTTAGTTATTATAACTCCGTATTCATCTGGAAGGTCCAAGTCCCTTATGTCCTTTTGGAAAAAGGAAATGTCCTCATCTAGTCCCAAGATTTCTGCATTTGCTTTGGCGATTTGGATGGCCTTGTGAGAGACGTCTGATGCAAGAATTTCTAATTTTTCATCGTAGTTTATTTCTGAGTAGCACTTCTTCTTTTCTTCTTTATAAATGTCTTCGTCAAAGAATTTAAATTTCACAAAGTCGAAGTCTCTCATAAGTCCTGGCGCAATATTTTTTTCTATCATGGCTGCTTCTATAGGAATTGTGCCTGAGCCACAGAATGGGTCTGCAAGAATCCTGTCCTTATTCCAAAAAGTTAGTTTAACAAGAGATGCTGCAATAGTTTCTGAAAGTGGCGCCTTGTAGTTTACTTCTCTGTAGCCCCTCTTGTGAAGGCCCTCGCCTGATGTGTCCATGGTAATTTCTGCAATGTCATTTAAAAGTGACACTTCGATTTTAACTCTTGGGCCAGACTTTTCGAACCAGGAGACCTTGTATTTCATTTTTAATTTTTCGATTATTGCCTTCTCTGTCATTCTTTGGCAGTCAGAGATAGAAAATAGTTTTGACTTCCTACTCCTTCCCTGGATGATGAACTGATCATCTTCTGCGATGTAGTCCCACCACCTTATCTCGAAGACCTTGTCAAATAATTCTTCAAAGGTCTCTGCCCTAAAGGAGTCGATTAATAGTAAGACTCTCTCTGCCGTCCTAAGTCTTAAATTTAAAATGGCAATGTCCTTTAGCTGGCAAGAAATTTTTATTTTTCCATCGCTAACTTCTAAGTCTTCGTAACCAAGGTCGAGGAGTTCTCTTTTTGTAACTGCCTCGAGTCCCATATTAGTAGTTGCGATTAATTTTATGTTTTCCATTTTACACCTCGCTTCCATTATACTAAATATGAAAATATTTTTCCTTACTTTAAAATCAATGTGATAATTTATTTAATTAGGGTATAATAGACTTGTAAAATATTTATTGGGGGTAATATAAAATGAAATTAACTGAAACAGTACAAACTGCTGATTGGAAAGCTGAAAAGCACGTTCCTGTAATCCACGTTGAAAGAGCTGATGGTCTTCTAAAGATTAAGGCTTTAGTTGGAGAAGAAATCGAACATCCTAACACACTTGAACACCACATCGCTTGGATCAAAGTATTCTTCAAACCTGAAGGAGAAAAATTCCCAGTTGAAGTTGGTTCTTATGAATTTGCTGCTCACGGCGAAGCAGACCTATTCACAGTTCCATGTGTTGAAGCAGCAGTTAAGACTGACAAGGGCGGCGAAGTTTACGCTCTAAGCTACTGTAACATTCACGGACTTTGGGAAAACTCAGTAGAAGCTTAAGTTTAATATAAAAGGGCTATGAAGTTATCATAGCTCTTTTTTCTTGCAATTTTTTATAATTTTTATTTAAAATTTTAAAAGCCCTAATAATTTAAATCCGTCTTTACAAGCCTTTTTGAAAATCCAAAATTATTCACGAGATAAGAATTTTAAATTCATTACTAGCAAATTATAAAATTTCAAAATCCAATAATAAAAAAAGACGAGCCTAAGCTCGCCCAATTTTAAAAATTTTATTTTATAAAGAGTGAATTGATATCTACATCCTTATCAATCATCTTTGTATCAAGCATAAAGTTCTTTGTTCTTTCGAAACCTTCCTTGTCCTTGTCGGTAATTTCTGTTGAGAAGTCGTACATCTTATACATTGTGTCGTAAGCTTCTTCGTCAATAGATAGGGTCTTCATAACAAGATCCCTTGTTTCCTTTTCATTTTTTGCCATGTAGTCAGCAATTTCCTTTTGTCCTTCCATTAGCTTGTCAATTACATCCTTGTGTTCATTGTAGAATTTTTCAGATGTTGCAACACAAATTATTGCATCTATAAGGCCCTTACCATTTGTCACTTCGTGCTTACCTGACTTCACAGCCTTATAGCCTGCTGGTCCACCTAACATTGCAACATCAATTGCACCTGATTCAAGAGCAGCTGCTGCATCTGGAATTGACATGTTAAGATACTCTACATCATCAATTGACATATTAGCTTGTTTTAAGTAGGCAACTAAAAGTTCGTGTAGGTTTGTTCCTGTAGGTCCAGCAATTTTTTTGCCCCTTAGTGACTCAGGACTTGTTAGACTTGCATCCTTTGAATAAAGTCCAAAGGCTTCAGGAGCTCTTGAGTACATATTTAAAACCTTTAGGTCAACTCCATTTGCCTTTGCAAGAATTGCAGAAGATCCACCTAGGGCATATAAAACATCAACATCTCCTGATGCAAGTGCTTGAGTTTGGTCTGCTCCACTTGTTATCTCCTTGTAGTTTACCTTTACTCCTGGCATAGCCTTTTCGAAGATTCCCATTTCCTTTTCAACTATTGAAGGTACATTAAGTGGCGATGTTACATAAGTTATGTTTAATTCATTTAGGGATAATTTGTCTCCCTTGTCTTCTTCCTTCTTGTTGTCACTCTTGCCACATCCTGCAAGTAAAAGTAGTGACATTAAAACTAATCCTATCTTAGCTAATTTTTTCATTTTTTTCTCCTTTAATTAACTCGTTAAAATGTTCCTTTAGTTCATCGCTTTTCATTTTTCTATCTTCAAGATAAAAGTCGTCCACGATTTTGCCCTGCTTCATTATTAATATCCTAGTCCCCATTACAAGTGCCTCTTCTATTGAGTGGGTTACAAAGAGAAATCCAACTTTTTCCTCTTGGAAGAGATTTAAAAGTTCTTTTTGCATTTCCTTTCTTGTAAATCCATCTATAGATGCAAAGGGCTCGTCCATTAATAGATAATCTTTCTTTGCAACTAGGGCTCTGGCTATGCTGACCCTACTCTGCATTCCACCAGAAAGTTGTGAAGGATAGGCTCCTTCAAATCCAGCAAGTTTTATTTTTTTTATCCACTCATCAACAAGCTTGTCATCCCTTTTGTTTTTGAGAGAAAACTCTATATTTTCTCTTACATTCTTCCAAGGGAAAAGTCTTGGGTTTTGGAAGACCATAGAAGTGGAAAGCTTATTGGTGTCAATCTCGCCTGATGAAACTTCTTCAAGTCCAGAAATTAATTTCAAAAGGGTTGACTTGCCGCAACCTGACTCCCCAATTAAAACTGTCCTTTCATTGGGCTTGAGTTCTAAGTTTAAGTTTTTTATGACTTGGATCTCTTCATTATTAAGCATATAATTTTTGCAAACATCTTTAAGAGTTATACCATTCATTGCGAAGATCTCCCTTTAAGCACCTAGTTGCTATCTTAACAAAAATAAAGTCTGTCAAGTATCCAATGCAACCTATCATAATTATGCCAACTATTACCCTGTCTATGCGAGACATCTGCCTTGCAAAGTTTATCATATAGCCAAGTCCACTTGACGCTGCAATCATCTCGGCAGCTATAATGGACCTCCAACTGTATCCCAAAGCAATTCTCATTCCTACAAAAATATCCTTTAGGGCACAAGGGATAGAAATTTTTATAAATTTCTCAAATTTGTTGTAGGAAAACACATCGCCAACCTCTAAGAGGTCGGGGTCAACTACCATAAATCCCTTTTGTATATTTAAGAAGAGAGGGAAGAAGGATGCAAGAACAATGATAACAGTTTTTGTTCCTTCTCCAATCCCAACCCACAATATAAGTATGGGGACAAGACTAAGGGGCGGAACATTTTTTAAAAACTCAAAAATCCCCTCAAAGTATATGCTAGTCTTGGGATAAATTAAAAATAAGCTTGCAAAAAAACTTGCAAGTATAAAGGCTATTGTAAATCCTGTGAAGACTCTCTTGAGACTAATTAAGATATCTCTGAATATTGATCCGTCTAAAAACATTTCCCGACCTGTGACCAATACCCTTCCTGGTGATGGAAGTATGTATTCACTCCATATATTCATCATGGAAAGAGCCTGCCACAAAATAATAATTATAATAAATATTAAAGATTTTTTTATTCCCTTAGTCATTTATTATTCCTCTCCTTGTGACCTACTCTTTGGAAAATAAAATTAAGTTCAACTTACTTGAAGTTGTCCTAAAATTTTTCCCTCACTCATTGAATACTACTTCCTAATTTTTTGTGATTTGATAATTAGTATCATGAAAATTATAATATATTTTCTACTTTAAATGTATAAATTTTACAAAAAAACTATTTAAGATTCTTTCTCCTAAATAGTTTTTTATTTTTATTTAATTCTTATAGGCAGGCCTTATATATTTCTAGGACGTCGTCCTTTGTAAGTTCAACTACGCCTTTTATTGTTCCGCCAGCATGTCTTGCTGCAGCTTCAGCCATGACTTCTAATTTTTCATCATCAATTCCAACTTCTCCAAGTGTCATTGGAATACACATGTCTTGTTCAAAGAAGGCATGAAGGTAGGCTATTGCCTTCTTAGCATCATTCATTTTTTCATCAGATGGTGTGATATTAAATACATTTATACCAAAGTCCCTAATCATGTCTACTGTTTCTTCACTTAAGATGTGATTCAAGAATCTTGGTGTCAAAATTGCAAGTCCAATTCCATGAGTTATGTCGTAGTAGGCAGAAAGCTCATGTTCCATTGCGTGAACTGACCAGGCTGTTGACTTGCCTGTTGAAAGTAGTCCATTGATTGCCCAAGATGAAGCCCACATAATGTTGGCCCTTGCTTCATAATTTTCTGGCTCTGCCATAGCTATTGGTCCGTAGTGGATACAAGTTTTTAAAATTCCTTCAGCAAGTCTATTTTGCATGTAAGCTCCGTCACCAAGAGTGAAATAATTTTCCATGGTGTGGCTCATAATGTCAGCTATACCTGCCGCAGTGTGCTTAGCATTTACAGAATAAGTTGCCTCTGGATTCAATATTGAAAACTTTGGAAGAGTGTAAGCTGAACCAAAACCTAACTTTTGATTTGTCTCTATGTTTGTTATAACTCCACCCGCATCCATCTCTGAACCTGTCGCTGCAAGAGTTAAGATAGTTCCAATTGGAAGTGCCTTTTGGATTTTTGCCTTCTTAATTACAATGTCCCAAGGATCGCAGTCAAGGAAGACTGCTCCTGCAACTAATTTTGAAAGGTCGATTACAGATCCGCCACCAACTGCCAAGATGAAGTCAAGATTATTTTCTCTTGCAATCTTTACTCCTTCTCTTGCTGAGTCAACTCTTGGATTTGGTTCTATGCCAGCAAGTTCCTTGTAAAAGATGTCATTTTCTTCAAAAATCTTTACAACTTCATCGTAAAGACCACTTTTCTTAATTGAGCCTCCCCCATAGGCAAGTAAAACTCTTGACCCATGTTTTTTTATTTCAGAAGCCAAGTTTTTCATTTGGTCTCTTCCAAAAAGAATCTTCGTACTTACATTAAATATAAAATCTTTCATAATTCCTCCTAGTTTTTAAACTGTGAATTGTAAAGTTCTGCATAAATTCCATCTTTTGCAAGAAGTTCCTTGTGATTTCCCTTTTCCACAATGTCGCCCTTGTCTAGGACCAAAATCATATCAGAGTTCACAATAGTGGAAAGTCTGTGGGCAATGACAAAATTTGTTCTTTCCTTTAAAAGATTCTTCATGGCCTTTTGAATAAGTGCCTCTGTCCTCGTATCTACTGATGAAGTTGCCTCGTCTAAAATTAAAATTTCTGGATCTGACAAGAGGGCCCTTGCAATTGTAAGAAGCTGTCTCTGTCCTTGAGAAATATTTGACGCCTCTTCATTTAAGCCTGTGTCGTAGCCTCTTGGAAGCTTCTGAATAAAGGAGTGACAGTAGGCCTTCTTAGCTGCTTCAATGACCTCTTCTCTTGTGGCATCTTGCCTTCCATAGAGAATGTTGTCGTAAATTGTCCCCCTAAAGAGCCAAGAGTCTTGAAGGACCATACCAAAGATGGACCTCAAGTTCTTCCTTGAGACGTCCTTAATGTCTACTCCATTAATTTTTATGCTTCCCCTATCAATATCATAAAACCTCATTAAAAGATTTACAATAGTTGTCTTGCCAGCTCCAGTTGACCCAACTATGGCAACAGTTTTGTTTTTCTCAACCTGAAGGTTTAAGTTATTGATGACAGGAGTCTTCTTGTCGTAGGAAAAGTAAACCTCATCAAAGGCAATGTCTTCCACTGGTCTTTTTATTTCCTCTGTAACAATTTCTTCTTCTGGCTCTTGGTCTAGAAATTCAAAAATTCTTTCGGCAGCAGCAATTGATGCTTGAAAGATTGAAGCCATCTCTGCCAACTGCTCTATTGGGTTTGCCAGTCTCCTAACGTATTGGATAACCGCCTGGATGTCCCCAACAAATAATTTGCCAGAAAGGACTAGAAGGCCACCAACAATAGAAAGCATTACATAGCCAAGGTTGGAAATAAAGGTCATAATTGGCAGCATGATCCCCGTCATAAAGGATGCTCGGTAGCTAACCTCATAGAGATTTTCATTTATGTCCAAGAATTCTCTCTCAGCCCTTCCTTCATAATTAAAGGCCTTGATGAGTTCTGATCCCGAGAAGTTTTCTTCAACAAAGCCAACCATGGACCCAAGCCCTTGTGACTTTCTCCTAAAATATCCCTGAGACTTCTTCGAAATAAATTTCGTAGAAAAGTAAGTCATTGGTAGGGTAAATAAAAATACCAGGGTCAAAATTGGCGAAATTTTTATCATAACTGTCAAAATTCCCACAATTAATACAATAGAAGAAAGGATTGATGAAATTGTCTGTTGCAAGTTCTTGCCAAGAGTCTCAACATCGTTGGTCATCCTGGACAAGAGGTCCCCAGTCTTGTTTTTGTCATAATAAGAAGTTGGGATGTACTTTACCTTTTCAGAAATTTCTCTCCTGAACTTTGCAATTAAGTCTTGGGTTACATCTACTAAAATCCTTCCCCTGAAGAATTCAAAAACTCCTTGCAAGAGGTAAACCACCGCAAGAATGATGCAAATCTTTATAACATAATCGAAGTCAATCCTCGTATTCATTTTTATATTTTCAAAAATTCTCGTTGTGATATTCCCCATGAGTTTTGGAGAAAAAATTTCAAAAATTGATGAGCCAATTGTGAGAAAAATTGCAAGGAAGAGAAAGAACTTATAGGCTTTTAAATATGAAATTATCCTTAAAAGTGTGTTGTTATTCTTCTTCATAAGCTTGCCCCTGACTAATTGCGATTTCCCTATAAACTTCGTTGGTCTTCATTAGGTCTTGGTGGTTTCCATAGCCTGCCATCCTGCCATCTTCTAAGACCAAAATCTTATCTGCATTTAAAATTGTGGCAACTCTTTGGGCAACAACAATTACAATCTTATCCTCAAGACTCTTCTTTAAAAGTTGTCTAAGCTCGTAGTCCGTCTTGTAATCAAGAGCTGAGAAAGAGTCGTCGAAGAGGTAGACTGATGCATCACGAGTAAGAGCCCTCGCCATAGCAAGTCTTTGCCTTTGACCACCTGAAAGGTTCCTTCCAGCCCTAGAAATTTTCTTCTCCAAAGGTTTGTCACCTAAAAATTCATGAGCCCTGGCATTTTTTAAAGACGCAATCATTTTTTCATCCTCAGCATCTTCCTTGGCATAGGATAAGTTTTCTGCAACAGTTTTAGAGAAAAAGAAATTCTCTTGTGGCACATAGGAAATCTTGTCCCTGACCTCATAATTGTTCAAAGTCTTTATATCTCTTCCATTTAAGAAGAGCTCTCCATCACCTGGCTCGTAAAATTGAAGTAAAAGTCTTAAGAGACTTGACTTGCCTGACCCAGTTCCCCCAATGATGCCCAGAGTTTCTCCCTTCTTCACGTCAAAACTTATGTCATTTAAAACCCTTTGAGAGGCATCGGGATAGGCAAAAGAAAGATTTTTCGCCTCAATCTCACAAATATCTCCAGATAATTTTTTATCTCCACCAGTTTTTGTTGATTCGTATTCTAAGACTTCATTAATTCTCTCCATAGAAGCAAAGGTCCTTGGGAGAAGTGACAAGAGAAAACTCATCATTATCATGGCAGATAGGACTTGGGTGATGTATTGGATGAAGGCCATTAGGTCCCCTATCCCCATCTCCCTTATGTCGATAAGCTTAGCACCAAAGTAGAGGACAAAAATAATTCCAAAATTTAAAATCGTACCAAGCATAGGTCTCACATTGACAAGAAGTTTGTTAACCTTAGCTGCCATTTCTTGATAAGAAAGATTAGCTTCATCAAAAATTTCTTCCTCGTAAGTATCCTTTGAGAAGGCTCTTATAACTCTGAGACCAGTTAGCCTCCGCCTAAAAAGTTCATTTAACTTATCAAGCCTTCTTTGCAAAATTGGAAAATAAGGAAGGCCCTTCTTAAAGACAAAGTAAATCCCAATTCCAATAAAGGGAATTGTAATGGGAAAGACTGCCGACAACTTGACGTTAGTTGAGAGAGCCATGATGAGACCACCAATAAACATAAGGGGACCCCTAATAAGAGGCCTAAGTCCCATTAAGACCATTTGCTCAACTTGGTTGACGTCATCAGTTGTCCTTGTGATAAGTGAGGAAATAGAAAAATGTTCCACATCATCAAAGCTCAGGTAATTAATTTTTTTAAAAAGTTTGTACCTTAGGTCTCGGGAGAATGCCATAGTAGTCTTAGAAGAATGATAAGCAGCAGAAGCCCTGCACATAACAGTAAAAATCACGACAATAATCATGACGCCGCCAATCCTTAAGACATAATCAGTGTCTCCATAGGCAACCCCCTTATCAATTACAAGACTCATGAGCTTGGGTAGAAAAAGTTCACCAAGCGCATTTCCAAAGGTAAGAAGGATGACAACAACAATTCTTAATTTGTATTTATTTAACCCCTTGTATATATTCATAATTCCTCCATCTTTTCATTCTAACATATAGAAATTTAAAATAAAATCAGTGAACAAGTCAAAGACTTGCTATAATGAAGGAGAGGTGATAGGAATGGAAAAAAATCCAATACCACAAGGAAGATACTTGCCAGCCAAGAAGTCTAATGGATTCATCTACTCAGCAGGTATGACACCAAGACTTGATGGCAAATTAATCTTAGAAGGAAAAGTCACAAGCGACAAAGAAATTTCTTTTTATCAAGAAGCTGTAGTCCAAGCAACAAAAAATGCTCTAACAGCAATAAAAAATACTTTAGAAGATGGAGAAGTCTTAGAAGAAATAATTAATATGACAGTCTATGTAAACGCCGAAGAAGGATTCACAGCCCACTCAAAGATAGCAGACCTAGGATCAAACTATCTCTTCGAAGCCCTAGGAGAAAAAGGCATCTCCCCAAGAGCAGCTCTAGACGTAAAGACATTGCCAAGCAATGCCCCAGTAGAAATACAACTAGTAGCAAGTTATAAGTAGGTCAAAAATGAATTACACAATTGGCGAGCTTGCAAAGATATTTAATATCTCATGGTTTCTTATCATGAATTATTTTTTTAAGTAAGCCTGCATAATTTTATAAGCTTTGACTTTTAATATGCTAATTGATAACATTTTAATAAAATACATTAGGAGATATGTAAACAATGAACAATTTTAAAAAAATTTCTGCAACTTTAGCATTATCCATATCATTAATAGGAAGTGTTTCAGCTGCAAAAGTGAAAAACGACATAAAGATAGAAATAAATTGTAAAAATGTAATTTCAGATGTTTCACCATTCATTGAAAAAGATAGAACTTTAGTACCAATCAGAGTAATTTCTGAAAACTTAGGTTACGAAGTTGGATGGGACAATAAGTCTAAAAAAGTTACAGTAAAAAATAATGAAAAAACTATTGAACTTGTAGTTGGTAAAAAAGATGTAAAAGTAAATGACAAAGTCACTGCCATCGATGTTCCACCAATGATTAAAAGTGAAAGGACTTTTGTCCCACTAAGATTTATATCTGAGTCTTTCGATAATGATGTTAATTGGGACAATAACAACAGGACGGTTAAGATAAATAAAAAAGAAAATAAAGTCGCAAGTATTTTTGATGACAAAAAATCCTCTAGCATACTTTATTCCAATCCAGTCCCAAAAGACGAAAAAGAAAAAAATAACAATATATCAAATGACTGGCATAGACCACGAGATAAACATACAAATGAAGACGCAACTAGAATAATCACACCTTTTGTTAACAGGTATACTGACAATAAAAACAATGATAACTTAACACACATAGTAGTAGTACCATCACACAATAATATAGACTCCACTAAAGTAACTTCTACAACCAAAAAAACTTATGCGAAATCAGAACACAATATAAAATTTAAGAGAGAGAGACTTGAACACGTCGAACGTATTCTAAATGGGCTAGATATCTATATTCAAAATACATCTACTTTGAACTATGACTTAAACAAAGAGGTATTCAAATTAAATAAACTTCAAGAAAAATTTAATTCAACACATTATGGAGACACTCCAATTGAAAAAATAAAATACCTAGATGATTCCTACAATATATGGCTTGCAAAATATGACCTAGACTACCATACTGAATTCCGCCAATTTGCAAAAAAGTATTATTCTAAAATTGCGGATATGTATATTCAGATGAAAAATAGTAAAGAAGATAGTCAAATTGAGAATTTCACAAACCAATGCGACAAGCTAGTAAAAGAATTTAATTATGGTGACAGTGAGAGGTCTTGCAATAGATATCTTTATATGAGTTTGAAAAAAAGACAATATATTGCTCAAAAAATAGATTTACTTTATTTGGATGGAGCAGACAATCATAGAGATGAGATATTCGATCTTAATAAAAAACTCATTTCTATAGACTCCAGTATTATGTATGAAAGAAAACCAGATACAGAATTTACTATGTATCCTTATGTCAAATCACTTTTAGACGAATACGACATTAGTGTTAAAAAAGATATAGAAAATTATTATATTCCTGGTAATTAAAAAGATTATGAAAAACTATACACCCCTGATTTTATGGGTGTATAGTTTTAATTATATGCATTCATTTTTATGGAATGACTTAAAACACTAGTTTCAAGTATATAAATATAAAAGATTTTAAATTTTAAAATGTATTATCGAAAATTTCCAATTCTAAAATCTAAATAAAAAATCTTATATATAGTTAAAATCGTATGTTGCTGCATTTAATAGGAATAAAACTATGCAATAAAAAGAATGCTAGTAACTCTTAATCTTTTACCATTTTTTTGATAAGATTTTAAATTGAAAAATATTATCACCACTTTGTAACTCTATAACGTCTCCTGTTTGTGATTCTGCTATTTTAAGTGCAATTGGTGAATTACCACTAATTAGTCCTTTACTAACATCTTGTTTTTCTCGCTCCACAATAGTATATTTTTCTATTTTATGAGTATCCATATCCTCAATCGTAAATTTATCTCCAATGTTTAGTTTTTGTTCTACATTTTGGGTTTGATTTTTATCTAATTTTCTCATTTGATAATCATAATATTCTTCTTCTTTCGCTTTAATCCTAGAAAAAACTGATAACCAAATACAAATTATTGATCCTATTGCTGATGAAATTGCCAAATATATAGTCGCATATATATCTAGTAATGTAACATCTCCATAATTTAAATAACTATTGTATTCATGTAAATCCTTAGCTAATACTGCTAAAAACACCGTACATACAATCCCTAGAATCCAGCCAAGCACGATAAATAATTCTCTAAAAGTTTTCACTAATATTATCTCCTTCTTATTATAATTTATTTTTTGTTTAGCTATTTTATATTCCCTTACTAAGTACTAAATAAATATTAATCACCCTATAAGCAAATCTATATTTTACTTTTATTTGAAAATCCACGTAAAAAGAGCAGGTATAAACCTGCTCTAATTTTTTATTTAAGATTTGTAACCCAAGGATTAGTCAAGAATCTTTGATACTACTCCTGATGCTACTGTTCTTCCACCTTCACGAATTGCGAATCTTAGTCCTTCGTCCATTGCGATTGGTGTGATTAGTGTTACTGTAAATGTTGAGTTGTCTCCTGGCATTACCATTTCTACTCCGTCTGCTAGT